>JGI1358J11329_10000205_pt1 | contig 54415 bp, 56 predicted proteins | sample Subgroupgradi54m_FD_11329 | JGI IMG/M metagenome (IMG submission 11329)
TAGGTTCTCTTTTTTAACATCCTGACGAGCCTGCCTGCCGGCAGGCAGGTCTGCATCACCGACAAGGAAGGGGAATTTCCCCCACTCAAAAGAAAGGATATTAGTGGCTTTGTTTTTACCTCGATATCTTCTATTTAAAGACTGTATTTCTCCGTTACTTACAAGGTAAACGTCAAGGGTTGCTTTCTTTTTTAAAAAAACAAACGCCGCAGATAGCGTGGCGCGAACCTTCGGCTCTAGAGACTTGTACTTAGCTCGAGTACCTTCGATTATGATCCTCACTTCGGAAAGTGTTCTTTAATGAGTCGGCTTACTACGGCTGAATCAACGCGACCCTTAGCATGCCTCATTACCTCCCCCATCACACGCCCAAAATCCTTTTCGCTTTTGGGTTTTACCGTCTCTAACGCGGTCAAAACAATGCTTTTTACTTCCTCCTCGCCAAGTTGTGAGGGGAGATATTCTTCAATAATCTTTAGTTCGACAAGCTCTTTTGACTCGAGATCGCTTCGTCCACCTTCCTTATAAAGCAGTGCCGCTTCTTTTCTTTTTTTGGCTTCTCGGGTCAAAACTTCCAATACCTCTTCTTCGGTTAATACGCTCTCACCGGTTTTCCCACGCTTTTCAATTTCGCGGTTTTGAATTGCAGCGCTCAAAAGACGAAGGGTTCCAAGCCTCACTTCGTCATGTGCTTTTAAGGATTCTAGGAGATCCTTACCTATTTTTTCCTTTAGGGAGGGAGCCATGCTTCTTGAGGAGAGCGAACTCTCCCTGTTTTTTTGTGCGGTAAAGTGCGGAGAGTCTTTTCTTTCTTTTGTTTGGTGCGCGACTAGTAAAGCGGCGACGCTTGGTTTCTTTAATAATGCCGCTTTGTTTTATCTTTTTATTGAAACGAAAAAAAAGCGAATTCAATGATTCTCCTTCCCTTTTTGTTACTTCGATTGGCATAGTGTTATTAGCTTACGGATTTTTATTTATTTGTCCAGCCTCCAAGCAAGTGGAGGTGCAAGTGATCAATTACTTGTCCGCCATCCCGCCCCACATTAAATACGAGCTTGTATCCTTTCAAGTTTTTTTCTTTCGCAATATCTTTTGCCTTGTAGATCAAAGCGGCGATTATATCTTTATGATTCCCCTCTAAATGAGCGATGGACTCGATGTGTTCTTTAGGAATTACGAGAATGTGCGTGGGGGCCACTGGATGAATATCGTTAAATGCGACTAGTCTTTCATCCTCAAAAATCATCTCGGTAGGAATTTCTTTGCCTGCGATTTTACAAAACAAGCAATCGTTCATTGCTTAAAGTCGTTTCTTTACTTCTTCAATCAACTTATCAACAACTATCGTCTCTTGAGCGCCGGTCTGCATGTCACGAATAATTACCGTCCCCTCAAACGCTTCCTTCTGCCCGTAAATCAACGCAAGTCTTGCTTTAACCTTATCGGCCTGCTTCATTTGAGCTCTTAAAGACTTTTTTCCGAGCGCTTCTGCCGTTGCGATGCCAGCAACACGGAGACTATTAATAAGTTTAAGACTCATCTTTTTTGCCTGATCGCCCATTGCGACAAAAAATACTTTTTCTTTTCTTTTGGGTTTCGGAACTATTTCTTGTAATCGCATTACCTCGATCAATCGCTCAAGGCCAATTGCGGCACCAACTGACGGTATCAACCGACCACCCACAACTTCGGATAGATAGTCGTATCTGCCACCCGCTGCGATTGCAGAGTTAAATAATGGCGTCACAATTTCAAAGACGGTTCTATTATAGTAATCGAGTCCTCGTACGAGATGCGGCTTTGGATCATACAATACACCGTTATCTTCAATAAGCTCAAGCACGCCTTTGAAGTGGTTGTTGCATGCTTGGCATAGATAATCAAGAATAATCGGCGCTTTTTCTCTTAAAGCGATGCAAGGCTCTTCTTTGCAATCAAGAAGGCGAAGTGGATTTTTCTCGATTCGATGCAGACAATCGGCGCATAATTTATCTTTGTGACTTTTATAATAATCTTTAAGTTTCTGCCGATAGTTGGGCCTACAGACACGACAACCGATGGTATTTATATGCAAATGCAGGTCTTTTATTTTAAATGAGTTTAAAAAACCAAGCGTTGCAAGAATGATCTGTACGTCATACACGGGATCACTGTCGCCAATAATTTCAAAACCCCACTGATGAAACTGGCGTTCACGTCCGGCTTGTGGCCGTTCATAACGAAACATCGGGCCTTGATAAAAAACTTTAAGTGGCGTCATGAAGTACCCCAAGTGATGCTCGAGATAGCTTCGTATAATCGGCGCGGTACCTTCAGGACGAAGAGCAACGCGATCGCCACCCTTAGTTTTAAAAACATACATCTGCTTTTCGACTACGTCCGTTTCCTCACCCACGCCTCGCTCAAAAAGTTCTGCCGCCTCGAGGATCGGCGTTTCTATATAATAGAAGTCGTGCAACTCGCTTACGAGCTGGCCATTTTGTGAGATAAGCTTCCAATAATCATGATCCTTGGGAGTAATATCGGGCATGCCCTTTACTCCTTGAAAGTTGTCAGGTTTTTTTTCTTTTAAGTTTTTAGTTTGTTTTTTTGCCATTTATTTATAAATTGGCGGATAAAACGCCATTGCCTGATTCACAGGCCAGAGGCGCACTCGCACAAGACCGATAATTTCCGATTTTTTGAGCGGCCCCCAACTTCTTGAGTCAAAGCTAAAATTTCGATTATCTCCCATCATAAAATACTGATCCGGACCGAGCGTTACATCGTCGCTCTTACCGCCCAAAGATCTTTCGTTAATGTAGCTCTCATCAAGTTTTTTTTGACTGCCATCAACCTCATAAATCGTAATACCATTACCGCTTATCGAAACCCTCTCGCCGGGCAAGCCCACAATCCTCTTTATATAGTAGGACTTGTGATCTCCCGGATATCGGAATACCAACACTTCTCCGCGCTCCGGCTCTCGAAAGCGGTAGGTAATCTCGTCAACTAAAAGATAATTGCCGTTGTGGAAGTTCGGCTCCATACTCGCCCCGCTTACAAGAAAAGGCTGAGCAATAAATGCTCGCACCAAGAATACCGCAACCAAGGCAACCGCAATGGTTTCGATAATTTCCAAAAAAGACCAAAGAACTTTTTTCATTTCCTTAGAAAATATTGTCTTGTTTTTATATAAGGACTAATAATATGCGATAATTGTAAATGACATGGGGAATCTATTCAAGTCAAGTAATATTCGTCTCGTTATCGGACTAGGAAACCCGGGGCGTGAGTATGCCAAAACCTACCACAACGCAGGAGTACTTTTTGTTTCATACGTTACACAACGCTGTCCATCACTTTTTGAAAATGGGGATCTTTTGGCGTCAAAGGAACTCATGAACACCTCGGGGAATTTCGTGAAAAAGGCTGTGGCTTATAGAAATATAAAAACATCTGAACTTATGATTGCTCACGACGATTCAGACCTTCTTCTTGGTGAGTATAAAATTGATTTTAATAGAGGCTCTGCTGGTCACAATGGAGTCGCTTCCGTAATCAAATCTATTCGTACGCAAAAATTTTTTCGCCTTCGTATAGGAATACGATCCAAGGAAGCGGTCTCTGCTCCGCGAAAAAAGGCGTCGGAGTTTGTCCTTAAAAAAATAACGCCGCGCGATCGAAAAATACTTGAGTCAGTATTTAAAAATGTCTGTGGGAATATTATCGAGAAATAAAAGGCTCTCGCACCTTGAGAGTAAGTGTGAAGCTTACCGAGTTGTCTCCTAGGACGGTAATTCGCGAAAGCGGCAGATCGACATTGAAGAATCGTGGATCTGCCGAGAGAAGGTTTTTAAATTTAATTACGGAAGCGTGGTCCGGACCGTGAGCGCCGAGCGTGATTGGAGCTGAAAAATCACTCGCGTCAAAGCGATCAATTGAAATTTGATTCGTATCGGTAAGTCTTTTGAATTCTGTGATAAGCGCGAGCCACGGCTTTTCGGCGTCGCGCACAGCGCGTACGCCCGTAACTAAGGCGTTAAATTCTTTAACTTTAGAAGCGAGGTTGGTAAAATCACCTTGAGGAAGTTGTGCGACTTCTAGGCCAAGTCTGGACTCTAATATGTGAGCCTGATTATTTAAAAATGAAAGAGATGTGCCAAAAATGACAATAAAAGATAATACGGCACCGAATGCTACATTCCGCCATGTATGTATGATATTTATAATATTTTCTTCATAAAAAACATCAAAGAAACTTCCTACGCCGAGTGCAATTGCCGTGTCTTTCTCATAAGCGCCGAGAGCTCGAACCGCAGAGCCCAAAGGCACGTACCAGCTCGGTCCCAAGGCGTATGATGAAATTTTAAACGGCACGGCTTGCATATTAAAACTTCGTTCAAGGATTTCCTTAACCGCCACCTCATATCCGGGCGCTATGATAAACGCCTTCTTCGGAGCCTCTTTAAAACGGCTAAGTGAAAAATTAATAACTTTCTGAGTTTCTATAGTAATTACCTCCTCAAAAACCGATTTCGATATTTCGCGACTTTCTCCCTGAATAGACTGCCACGACCTGAAGTAATCAAAATAAAGTGAATTGTTGCGATAAATTAAGACATCGAGGCCGTCGCTCGAAATTTGAATAAGCAGTACCGCCTCACCTCCCGCACCAAGCGAAATATTCATGAGTCTGGAAAGTGCTAGTGCAGGAAATTCGAAAAGAACCGGAGCAAAGCGCGCCGCAATAAGAACGCTACGGATTGCTTCTATTTTTTCTTTTTCGGCAAATGCTCCAAGCGCATCAATATGATCATCTGCTTCTTGAAGAATTTGGGAGCTCATGTAAGCATTTTCTGCGTTTACAGGAGAGAGCATCTGTAAGTTTAGCTTAATAGACTCTTGCATTTTTTCTTGATCAACATTTGGCACCGAGAAACTTTGCGTGTAAACAAGATCGGCGGGAAGCGCCACAATCACGCGAACTGATTCTTTTACTTTTCCAGGAACAATAAGGTTGTGAAGAGTGCGGAGCGCTTCGCTAAACTGGTCCACATCCATAATCCGACCAACCTTTACCACGCCAGGGAGAAGACGCACCCCATACGACACAGGTACGCCATTCTGAAGCGCCACGTATTTAATAGCGGAGTCGCTGATCTCTAGCCCTCCCAGAGAGCGCTTAAGCGTAATTATTTTCCAAAAAGTTTTTAAAGTATTAATTATGTTCATCCCGTTAGAGATAGGAAACTTCTAAGTCTCCGTGTAATACAATACAAGGCCTTTGTAATCAGTTTGTTGTTGTTTGGTAGTTTATGCATAAAGAATGAGCTGGGTAATCTCTAACGGGATTCATTTGAGAAACAATCGTGCCTATATCTTCTCAAAAAACTGACAGAAAATCAAATATATTTGACAAAAACACGTTGTGTGATAAAATATGCCATAGATCTTCGCGTACCGCCGTCTGATAACTCCAAGCTCGGGAGGTAGCGGTGAACGCATCGATACTGGAGCTTGAGTTCCCCACCGAAAGTGCGATCTTGACTCAAGTCGGTAAACTTCGGAGAGATGGGGTTGACGACTTCAGCAATGTTTACCATCACTCTCTGGCTGTGGCGCTCGCAACGGAAATCATGCGTAATAATCTCGATCTCTCCCGAGTGATCACGGCCGCAGGCGTTCTCCACGATCTTAAGAAACGCTTCGAAAAACGCCCACAAGATTTTTCCCTGGGAGAAGTGGAAATACTCGAAAAGATCTGCCTGCTCATACCCGAAGATCTTCGGAACTGCACGGCTCCGCTCACAAAAGAAGTCGCGGCCAAAAATATCACGTTCCGCTCAAGAGTGCTCGAGCTCGCCGACATGTGGACGCTCGGAGACAAAATCGTTGGTCTCGAAACGCGCATGGAGGGCACGAAGGTTCGCTGGCCACATCTCGACTGGGGTTTTCATATGGAGTGGGGGCGAAGGTTGGAGGACCAGATCTGGAACGAACTCGTTCTCCGAGGAATCGTATCAGGAAGCCAGAATTTACTCGATTGGGTTCACTCACAGATCCATTAGTAGAAAAGCAAGGGCTCGCGTGCGCAATGCATGCGAGCCTTTTTGTTCTTATATGTACTGCACGAACTTGACCCTCACGCCTATGAATGGGTGTGAAGGTTGACTTAATGCTGATTTTTATTTATTGTAAAGCCAGTTCGTTAAACCTCGGGAGGAAAAATGGGCTTGTTGTCAGGCAAAAAATTCTTCATTTGCGATGTGGACGGCACCATATTCGACCGAATGCCCTTTTATACAGAGGTGTTTGTAGATATTTGCACATTGTGCGGCATTGAATCGGAGAATGCTCGCAGACACTTTATTCAAAGCGCTGGATATCCAATTTTCACACAGTTCGAGATCTGCTTTTCCCTAGAAGGCGTTGAGCACGATGCGGAAATCGTTAAGAAGTGCGGGGAAGATTTTTGGGCTAGCACTAAGAATGCCCCTGCTCCGCTTTTCTCCGGTGCGCGCGAAACTCTTATAAAATTTCATGAGCTTGGCATGACGCTCTTTGCAACAAGCGGATCGAATGATGATGAATTAAAAGTATTGTTCGCAAATAATTCACTACCGTCTTTTTCTCTTATTTTGGGCTCAAGCCGCATACCAAAAGGAGTGGAACACATTCGCATATTTGCAGATCACTTATGTATGCCCATGGAGCAGTTTGCCACTCTCGCTATTCTTTTTGGCGATGGTCCAACCGATATGAGAATAGCTAAAGAATGTGGAATTGTAGGCGTGGGCCTTACAACCACGACCACGGCCCAAGCGTTAATAAGCGCGGGGGCAACAATTACAATCCCATCGCTATCAAAGGCGCTCGCGATATAAATAGACGTAAAACAACAACCGCTCCGACAAATCTGTCTCGAGCGGTTTAGTTTTTATTTTTTTATAATACCCGCGAGGACTTGCTCAAATGCGCTAACAACCTCTTCAACCGTTATTGACGCCACACTCACCTTCTCACAATCGCTCTCTAAATAGTTGCATACGAAAAATTTCTTATGTAGGCAAATGTTGTTTTTGCCATAAGGAAACCATGTTCCAAAAACGTTTTTTACACTAAAAAGCCCTATTACAGGGATTCCAAAAGCACCAGCAATGTGCATGGGGCCGGTATCGTTGGTTAAGAAAATATCCATTTTTCTAATTGCCGATATGCTCTCCTTTATCGATCTCCCCGCAAAATTAATATTTTGCACCCCCGAAGCTTCCGACACCATTTTTATCGCATCTCTTTCGGATGGACCGCCAAAAAAAACAACGTTAATCTTATGTCTCTTTCTTATAGCAAGCAGGGCTTTGATAAAATTTTCTGCTGGCCATTTTTGCCCCTCGGTTTTTCCTCCCATGCAAACTCCTAAGATTACATCTTTACCATTTTTAAAATCGTCTATTTCTTTTTGAACATTCGTCAATTTATTAACATAATCCGGAAACTCAAACCTAATTTCTTGTGAATCTATTCCATTTCTAGCCAAAACTTTTAAAAGCGCGACAGACTCCGTTTCTTTATAACTAAAATCGACTTGGGCTTTCTTAAAAAGCTGAGAGGTTCGAAGGCAAAAACCTAACGCTGATCTTACGCCAAGTGCTTTTGCAAAAATCTCATTGCGCAAAATTGTCCTAAATAGGGCCAGATCGTCGGGTAGCTGGATAAATAGGTCGTATTTATTCTTTTTAAGTCTAGATACGATCAAGAGGGCCTTTTTTAGAGTAGAAACCTCGTCGGAGTAATAGACTATTATTTCATCTATATATGGCGCTTTATCAAGAAAGTCCTTAGCTCCAATTGATCCGCGACTCCCGGGAGAAGTAAGTAGGGTTAGCTTGCTCTCGGGAAATTTCGTCTTTATCGCTCTTAACGCCGGCATTGCGCAAACCATATCGCCAATATTACCAAGCTTATAAACAAGGATATTTTTAGGATTTTTTATCGCTCTTGGAAATAAAACTTTTCTAAATGCGGCTAAAATAACATTCAAAAGTTTAAGCCAAATTCTTACTACTATTAGTTTTGCTTTATTTAAAAAATTTGGCTTCATTCAAGTTAAAGTTATTTTAGGTAGCGAAAAACTCTTGCGCCCGACGGAACGAATCCGCTATAAGAATAATATCTAGTGGAAAGCGATATCGCGGATCTGCATTAGCAATAAGAAATGGTAACACATAAAGAGCTACCGAAAGAAACACGAGCATGTTTTCTTTTTTAAAGAAATCACGTCTTGTCTTATAAACAAAGAATATCCAAATAAAGAATGGGGTCGCGAGAATTATTTTTAGCACTCGCTTAAGGACCTCTGTCAGGCCTAACCCAGAACCTTGTGTAGCTTGGTAGCCCGGTCTAAAAAAAGTAAATATTTTTATGGCGGTCAATTTAGCATATTCAAGCGGATGACTCTTTACGTACTCAATAGCAAGACGTTTATATGTCTGCGTCGGAAAAGCCAACCGCTCTTCAAATGTATCCACAGAAGAAAACCCTCTGGCTTTTAGTGCTTCTTCTAGAGAATTCTCTCCACTTAAGTCTTTGAGTAAGTACTTTGAAGCATATTCGTTAGATCCGGCAAAAAGGTTGTAAAAGCCGTGCTCTGCAAAGTAAAACATCTTTCCCTTCATTACACTATTTGAAATAACCACAAGTATAATAGCGCTTATAAAAAATATAGCGGACCTTCCAATAAATTTAATTTTTTCTTGAGCGCTGCCACGCTCATAAAATATATAAATCGCCACAAGAGCCAAAAGAATCGCATTTGGTCTTACGGTGAAAAGTAACCCTGTAAAAAGACCTAGCGCCAAAACACTCCAGAAATTTTTGTATCGTAAATAAGAAATACCAGAGGCTAAAAAACCAAGCAGTATCAAAACAGTTAAATTGCCGTCGTGAATTCTCCAAATGTTTATTAGAAGCACTGGGTGTATGGCAATCGCTAAAATCCCTAAAAGTGACAAGACGCTATGCTTGCCTCTCGGTCTTAAAAACCAAAAAGTTGCGAGTAGGATCCCAATATAGATAAGAGATTGGAACGCCGGAACAAGCGCTATCCCACCAATTTTTAGAAACAATCCCAATAGGCCGGAGTATCCCAAAGGCATAAAATCAGAGGTAATAACCCCCTTGTCTGCAAACTCCTTCGCGTCATTGAATAAGAGACCAACAAAAAAAGAAAGGTTGAGATTGTGCCAAATTACAGCAATAGTCAAAACAACGACCGAAATCAAGCCTATTAAAATTAGAATCTTGCCAGCTGAAATATTATTAATTTTCATTTTGTGCGTAAATCAGTTCTTTCTTGTTTTCTCTTAATATTTGGAATGTGTATAAATAAAACGCTAAGGTGACAAGAATAACAAAAACTCCTCCGATAATTGTGTCTCCAAGAGTTCGCTCTACGACCAACGGAAGCCAAGCAACAAAAATTTGAATAAGGGAAAGCTTAATGATGAATTTCTTATCGAGCTCAAAAAACTTATTAAGCAAGAACGGCGTGACAAGCAGAAAGGCGGGCCAGCCGTAACCGACAAGACGCTGAACTCCCGTGCCAGCCGCGATGCCGATAAAATAATGAGCTAAGCCGTAAATCAGGGCAAGAGAAGCCCAAAAAGGGATTTTCTTCCAAACATCTTTGTGATTTTTCAAAATATTTGCGAGCACAAGCGGCGCTATTCCAAAAATAGTTAGTAATGTAATTAAGGTTTTGAGCGGCAGAGAAAAATCAAAACCGCAAATTCCAGCCTCTTTTATATTTCCCAAAGACTTTAGGTGTGGCAGAGCAACTTTCAGTATTGGAGCACAATTTTCAGAAGTATTCGCCCAAGGAATAATGCCAAAAACATTTGTTGCGAAGTTGTAAGAAAGTTTTGAAACGAGGTATGCGGATCCGCTCAAATGGTGCTTGTTTGATTGTCCAATACTACTTATAAAGCTCGTTGTGAAAAAAGAAATCGCAATAACACCGATAATGGCCGTCGTTAATAATTTCTTAGAGTTCACCCAGCTCACTCCCGCAAACACCAAGCCTAAAAGCATAGTTGATTCTCTCGTGAGGAATAAAAGAAAAAGAATTATCAGGCTCCAGCTTTCTTTTTTATGAAATAGGGCTAAAAAGAATAGCGCCGTAAGAAGAATATAGAAGGCGTCGGGGTGGAAAATATAACGAAGCGCGTCGAAAAAAAATGGCGATATAAATAGCGGCAGTAAGAGTAGCGGTTTTTTAACCGTATCTTTTAAAACATTGGCACTTATCAATAAAAACAAAAACATAGAAGCGACCGAGACAAGCGCGAATGCGCGATAAACATCGATTGGCAAGTTTCGATCAATAAGCCCAACAATAAACGGATGTAGAAATCGGGCAGAATATGGCTGTATTAATCCGCTCAAATGGCCTTGTGCGGCAGAAATATACCACTCTATATCCCCACCATATTTGGGTCCTATAGCAATATCCAAAAAGAAAAGAAATGCTGTAATAAGTCCGGCAACCAAAAGAAATGCTACAAGTTTATTTTTAGTATCAGCTTGCATTATTTATATTTAAAGGCATTTATAAACTGCGTATCCATATCCAGGCATGGTGTTGCCTAGTTTTACACCAAAAACCTTGGGTAGCTCACGAGAAAATTTATCATAAGCAAGGTTGCAACCCTCAACCCGTGGCGGGGTCAACATTCCAGTATATCTCTGCTCGAAGAAAACTAGAGCGGTATTCTCTTTAGGTTTATCGGGCCACGTATTATAAGAATAAACCTTGCCGTAGTCTTCGGTAAGTGCCCACAAGCCACCAGTAACGCCTATTTTAACGTCTTCATCCTTATATGGACTAGTGGATTCGGTAAAATAGCTACGCGCATCATTAAGGCTCGCCTCTTGCCTCAAGAATGACGGGAATAAGAGGGCTGTTCGCAAAAAACCTGTTGCGACGAGAGCAAAGAGAAGCGCAATCCCAAACCTTAAAAAAATCTTTGCTTCTGAAAACAAGTAGATGAGAATTGAAAATATCACCGGCGCAAAAAGAGTGATATAAAAAACGTGCCCTGTTGAGTAAGTTATTTTCTCTAGTATATAAGTAAGCGCTAATACGCTTAACCAAACAATGGGTGGCGATGCAAAACGCTTTCGGAATTTCCATAACAAGTAAGCTCCGGAAACGATAAGCGCAAGAAGCACGACACCATAAAATGGCGCCACAGGAGAAGCAATGTACTGATCGAACAAATTAGAAAGCTTGAATAATTTTTGCGCTTCGACTTCGAACTGATGGACTTCTACAATCGCGTTTTTGTACGTGCCATAAATTGTTTCGCGAACACTGAAAGGTCCAAGCGCGATAATACTTAACGATACAAAATAAGTAATCGCAAGAATGGTGCTACCCTTAAGGATAATACGTTCGAATTTTGTAGTAACCCCAAACGCAATGCCGAGCACAACCATAGAAATGATTCCGGCTGCAGGGTGCGTTGCAAACATTAGCCCGAGGAGAATTCCGTAAAAAATCCAATCATATTTTTTTGAGATGTAAAATGGTACGAGCGCTAGGAGTACCACCCATAGTCGCGCAAGCACTTCCGGCCGACCGTTTTCAGCCAAACTTGAAGCAAGAGCAATAAGAGCGAGAATAATCACAAAAACTTTTGGCCAATTCAAATCACCTCTCCTAGTTGCCACCCTGAAGAAAAGAAGTGCGCTAAGCCAGATGACCGTAATGTTAATAATCGCAATCGCCACAAAAGCACCCACGGGCGTTGCCTGAGGCATCAAAGCACTTACCAAGAGCGGAAAAAGGGGCGGATAAAAAAGAAAACGACGAGCGCCTGTTGGGTCTATGATTTTGTCGATCATCAAATCTGATGGGTAGAGCGGGCTTTTTAAAACTCCATTGTGGGCGAACTGAACTGCGGGCACTATAAAAAACGAGGAGTCCCCCGCCGGCACAGGATAGGCGTTCCAAGCAAATACTATAAAAATAATCCCGATCGCTAAGCAAAATAAAAAAATAATTACCTCTTTTGAACTTGTTTTTTCTAAAAACATTATTTTTTACTTCTCTCGGCAAAAATAAAGCCAGTGCTTAGATTTTTGAACTCGCCACTCCTTCCCTTATCAAAATGTAAGGATTTTGGCTCGCGAGAAACAACAAATCCAAAATCCTCAAGTTTCTTTACGATCTCGTCAAACCCGTAATGATACTCGGCTACAATATATTCAAATTTTCTTAACGTATCCCGACTTGTGTTTAAAACAATATCTTTCTCATACCCCTCGCAATCCAACTTTAAAATTGCATCTTGAATACCATTTTTTTCTACAAAGCTCTCTAGGGTAAATATCGGAGTATTTTTTAGTTCCGTAAAAATATTTTCATGGAATATTTTTTTGGAGTTCTTATCGTCTATGAAATTTCCAGACCAGCCCCCTAAAGCTCCAAAAACGGGAATGCACACGCCTGCAAGATTATTCAATTTCACGTTTTTCTCTATCAAGTCGTACATAGATTTTACCGGCTCAATGGCGTATACCTTACTTGCTCCATGCAAAGCGAAGAAAACGGCGGTTTCTCCGAAAGATGCCCCCACATCAACTACCGTTTTATTATTAAGCATCTCTTCCTTAATGTAATTAAGATATTCATCACGTAAAAATATTTCTCCGATCATGTTCGGCTTCCAACTTCCAAAATCAAAAAAAACCAATCTTTTCTTGTCTTTGTATGTATACAAAAATTTTAAAACTGTTCCCTCTATTTGAGCGGAAGGGCATTCTCTGAACAAATTAACATAGTCCATAAAAACCTTGCGGTCGGAAAAACGCAAAACAAGGCCAGATCTAAAATGAGCTACGCCCCGACTCTTAAATAAAAGCGGGGGCCAGTTCTTTGTTGTGACAACTATCCTTAATAATGACTTAATTTTATTTATAAATTTCATGCTTTATTAGGCCTTAAACTCAAATTCACTGGTAAGAAAATAATTTGAGGTCGGAATTAAAACACTTCTTCTCACAAAAGATTCAGAAATTCTTTTCACAACCCTCCAAAAGATATAAGGGATAATGCCTAAAATAATAAGCAATCTTTCTGATATAGAGTAGCTCTCAAAAAAGCTCTTGAGCGCAGATAGATAGTCGCTTCGTTCCTTTTTTGACGCTCTCACCCTCATAACCACGAGAGGAATATTAACGACAATTGACAGCCCTCCAAAAAATCGCAGTCGGTTAAAATGTTTTTTAAGTCCGTGGTTCGTAAAGAATACTTCGTATGCTCTGCGCACCGCGGTTGCGTATCGCACATGACCCCCAGCGCTTTGAAAATCACCCTGCGAGCCCACCTGCTCTACTCCGTGAACGGTTTTTATATAAGCGGGTTCTTTTGTGACTACAATATATTTATACTTTGAAATAATTTCCAAAAAGGCCGGCATATCCATTGGCTCCCTCCTGCCACCACCTCTCTCTAACCAATTTACGGGGTCTGTCAAAATCTTTTTCATAGAAAGAACCATATCCTCTCTCCGCAAAAAAGAAATAAAGCCCGTACTCGCGCCCCCTAAATAAATCCCGCGAAAAAACCAATCGGTTAAATACCGACCCGGCTTTATCGGTAGATCGTCTAAAAAACCAAACTTGCCTGTTTTTTTGTCTAATGCAAGACTTATTATCTCGGTAATTACTGAACCAGCATCGGGGTTCGATAAAAACGTTTCTACGCCTTTTTCTACATAATTTCTTGAAAGCCAGTCGTCGCTCCCAAGGGCTTGAAGAAAATGACCGGATGAATTCTCAAAGCATTTTAAAAAATTATTTCCGCTACCTACATTTTTTTCATTTCTAAAATATTTGATCCGTGGATCTTTCGATACGTACTTCATTACAACTTCCCTAGTATTATCAGTTGAGGCATTATCACCTACTATAATTTCGATATTCTGATACGTCTGATTAATTGAGCTCTCAAGGGCCCGCCAAATCATAGACTCCTGGTTATAAGCTGGGATACAAATACTGACTAATGGATTATCTTTTTGCATAATTAGCGAATTCGTTTCAAAAATCCACTCGGAGCAACGGTAATAAGGATCTTATCTTCGATTTCTTTATCAACCGCGAAATTCTTATGATTCTTTAAGAAGGTTTTTGCGGCAGTAAGTGGATTATTGCCTTTATCCCATGAACGATTATTGCTTCCCTTCGGCATGTACTCAACAAGCCCGTCGAAAGCGACAATGTAGCTTCCTTTATTTACAAAGGGCGAATAAAGCTCAAGTTCTTGGAGAACGTGGTCGTGGGTATGATTCGAATCAAGAAACACAAGCACTCGTTTTTTACCTCTTATAAGTGCTTTAACTTTTTTTACAGTCTGGGGATCAATTGAAGAACCCTGGACCATGGTAATCCGTTTTGCCATTCTGTGGCGTTCAATTTCTTTCCGATTGTGGCTTCTAATATCGATATCAATCCCAATAACTCGACCCTTTCCACCAATTAGTTCTAAGATGGAGGCCGACAAGATAAGCGAACCGCCATGAGCTACCCCCGTTTCAATTACAATATCTGGCTTCAACATCCAAATTAGTTCCTGCATTATATAGATATCCTGAGGATATTGAAGAATCGGCCTGCCTAACCACGTAAAATTGTATAAATAGCGGTTCAGGGCGGACTCCACTGCAAATCGCCTACCAAGCGCTTGAAGTTTTTTATTTTTTCCAAGCCGTTCAATATTTTGCCTAACCTCTTTTTGAAAAGCTTTTATTGGGTCTTTTTTCATTATTGTAATTCCCTTATAACTCGGCTTTCATCAATCTCAAAAATATCAGAAACCGGATGTAGCCAGTTTTTGCCAAGTTCGCGGCGCAATACAATCTTTTTCTCAAGGGGAATTCCGGCAAATTCGGCAAGAAGAGCATCCGCGGCAATATGCCCGCTCTTGCTATCGTCCACAACCACAATTTTCTTCGTGCGAGAAACGCTTTCTCGAATCATGCTCCAATCGGTTGCAATGGGTGAATTTACATTGAAATGCGTGGCTTTGATTCCCTTTTCTTTAAGCACGGCATTAAGTTTGTTTACTTGAGGAAATGAAAAGTTAAAAGAAACGAGAGTTGTGTCGTCTCCTTCAGAGTATTGAAATATCTCACCATCACCAGCAATTCGCATAGGCGCTCCCGGATCAATGATTTCTGTTTTCAATAAACGCTGACTTACTCCGATGATTCTAAATCCTGGCTGCATTAAATGTTTTTGAAAAATATAATCCGCATCAGCCTTATTCGTAACCGTAAATCCAGGAATTCTTGCGATTGAACAAAAATCGGCAAAATTATTTAGACTAGATTGAGGCCCTTCGTAGCCACTATCAACGACAATAGCCATAATCGTAAATGATCCTTCTTTGGGCTGATGCTCGATGCTCCGAATAATATTCCAAGTATTTACAAGCTGATCTATTCCGAGCATTAAAAAATCCATCTGCTTCATAAAAAATCCGGCCCGCGCACCTCCTAACATCAATCCGAATCCAAAACCTACCAAACTATTTTCAGTATTTGTTGAATTAATAATGTGGCCCCCTTCTTGCACCTTCATGCCACGAGTAAGACCACTAAGACAGGAACCAGCATTAATATTCTGACCAAAAATTACCGGATGCTTCGGTTTCAAAATTTCAGATTTAATCAAGCTATTTATATGTTCAAGATAGGTCATGCAAGTTCTTTTTGTAAATCTTTCATAATATTCTCTCCAATTTCCAAAAGTTTTTCTTTGCCAATTTCTTTTTGCACTACAAACACAGGGTCCTCTTCTGTTTCGCGTAGAATTCCTCCGAGCGGAGCGTGCTTTAAAATATCGACAACCGGAGAGGGGCCGGCGTGGTAGTTGATGTATCTTCCGTCATCCGCATGTCTGTCGCCCAAAGTTTTTACCATGACTTCAATACAGATTGGAGTCTTTTCTTTCAACGCCCGCTCTCTTGTGCTTCGAAAAGTTTCTATATATTTTTCCACTTCATTCCCTTTCATTTGCAGATAAGAAATGCCCACCGATCCGGCAAGTTTTTCAATATCTATAGGACATCTGCGTTCGGTAATATGCGTACCGAGAGACCATTCGTTATTTTCGATAATAAAAATTAGACCCAGTCCCCAAGTCTTTGCGTTCAGAAGATTTTCATAAAAACTTCCCTCTTCGATAGATCCGTCCCCACCCAAAACAAATACTGCCCCATTTCGCTCTGTCACTTTTTCCGCCATCGCAAGGCCTGCGGCAACCGGAAAATTATTTCCCAAAATACTCGAGGTGTATATAATACCTCGTGAAGGATTAACGAGATTCATCGAGCCTAATTTCCCGCCCGCAAGTCCGGTTGGCTTTAAAAGATACTCGTCGAGAACTGGCCGAAGTTTTCCAAGACGCGCCAAATTGAACTCAATGTTTCTATGTGAAAGCACAAGCCTGTCACCTTCTTCCAAAACATGATTTAGAGCCACCGCAACCGCCTCATGCCCCATCGCAAGATGCACCGGGATCTTAAATTTCCCCGCTTTATACTCTTCATTTACAAGGATTTGGCTAAGCCGGAGACGTAAAACCTCTTCTGCGATTTGCTCGCCAGATAATTTCATACGATTTACTTATTGTAATCGCCCCTAGACAAAAGGCAAAAGCGTCTTAAGTCCGGTTACTATATCTATCTCGGGGGTCCAACCAATCAGTTTTTTAGCCTTGGTGTTAAGCGGATTTCTCACGCTTATTTCGGTCGGCGCTTTTTCTATAATTTTCACTTTTTTCCCAAAGATTTTCTCGCTCTCACTAATTACCTCACCTAATGTTACAAGGCGATCTCCGCTCAAGTTTATAATCTCGAAGCCTGCGAGACCAATCGATTTTACTATACCGCGAGCAATATCCGTAAGATGCACGAAACGCCTCCCGGATTTAACTGATCCCACAGTAACCTCGTTTTGATTCTTGACTTGGCTCATCACGGACTCAACCGCAGACCAATTCGCCTTGCGGGGCCCATAAATTATTCCGAATCTTAGAACGGTTGCGTTACAAAATCCATTCTTGTATTGAATGCGGAGGTTTGCTTCGCTCACTAACTTTGAGAGAGCGTACTCCGAGGTGTGACCCGCGATATCAATTACCGCATTTTCATCTTTTTCTTCATCACCAACAAATTTTTCATATACCCATTCGCTCGAGGCAAATATAAATTGCTTTACTTTTTTCTGCGTTGCTACACGCATTAAATTTAACGTTCCCATCACGTTTACATCAAAACATTCATAGGGCTTATTTTTACACATCGGGTCGCTTGAAAGCGCGGCTAAATGAATAATTGCATCCGCACCTTCTGGTATCGCGTACGCAATTGCAGGCAGGCGAAAATCTGCTACGTGGAATTCGTATGGCAGTTTTGTTGCGGGACTCACAAGGTCAATGCCAATAACGGTATGCCCCGCTTCTTGAAGCTGGCTTGTTACCTCGCTCCCTATAAAACCCAAAGATCCGGTAACTACGATTTTCATCTTAGGTATTCTACTGTTTTTTTGACACCTTCGGCAATGGTAGTTTTCGGTCTCCAACCAACCTCGCGCTTAATTTTTGAGATGTCCGCATAAAATCCTCTTGGTTTTTTTGGCTTTTTAAGCAGTGACGGACGATTAAAATTCCCAGCAACCTTATTTGCAACTTCTGCCACGCTTGTTATCTTGCCGGAACCAATATTGTAAATCGCGGAAGGTTTTTTACATCTCTCGATGATTTTAACAATTGCGTCTGCAACGTCTTCGATATAAACAAAATCATTACCGCCTGTTTTATTCTTTATCTTCGGAGGGGTACCGCTTCGGAATGATTTAACTAGGGATGGGATAAGCGCTCGCGATTTCTGACCTGGGCCATAGGCGAAAAAAAGTCTCGGCCAGAGAAACTGCATTTTAGAATTCAAAGCAACTTCTTCTCCTAAGGCCTGGATCGTCCTTTTGGTAAAAACTAAATCCGGTACATGACTCGGTGCTTTCAACCTACTCGACTCAGAAAACTTCCCTCTTGCGCTACCGTATTCCCAGGAACTACCGATGGAAAGAAATTTTTTTGTGCCAATCTCTGCAGCAAAATAAATAAGATTTAAGCTGTTTACCAGGTTTTTTTTACAAGTTTTAGGCGTAAAATCATAAGACTCAAGCCCCTCCCAAGCCAAGTGAATCACAACGTCAGGCTTAAATTTTTTGACACCATTCGCCCATTTACCAATATCTTTTAAATCCCCTTTAACAAATTTTACGCGAGAATTTTTAGATGCTCGTACTGATTTTCGCGAAAGCAAAAGAAGTTTATGGTTTCGTTTTAATAATTGTGGCGTTAGATTAGATCCAATAAACCCCACCCCACCCGTAATAAAAATTTTCATCCCGTTAGAGATAGGAAACGCCAGCGTTTCCGTTTTGTGAATACAAGACCTTTGTAATTAGTTTTGATATTTTGTAATTTATACATAGAACATAGATTGATAATCTCTAACGGGATTCATTTATTTTTTATTTGATGTTGGCCAGGTACTCTTCCGCAGTCTTTAATCGCTCTACATTCGTTAACGTGCAGTACCGCACGTCAGTTTGGTACCCCACAAGCTGATTCATCGAAATTAGCTGAGGCAGGATCTCCTTCTCGAATACAAAATTCTCTTCGGGCATTAAGTCGAATACTTTTTTATCAAGTATATAGAAACCGATTTCTACTCCATTAACGTTTGGATTCGTCCTGCTCTTATCATAAAGCTTCACAAAACCATCCTCACCCACAAACATATTGCTTTTGGTAATGCCGTCCTTATTATTGTAAACCGTAACCGAGGCCATAACATTTTTTGAGTTATAAAAATTAAATATCTCTTCTAAATCAAGCGGCCAGTAGTTGTCAGAGTAAAGTAGAAGAAATTTATCTTGTATTAAGTCTTTTGCTTTTCTGATTCTTGTCCCAGTTTCATCTTCAACCGGAGTAACAGAGTATTTTATTTTTAGTCCGAACTTCTCGCCATCACCAAAATACTCAATTATTTTTTCAGGAAGATATCCAAGAAGTAAAACTATCTCTTGAATTCCATTTTTCTTCAAAAGTTTTACTAAATATTCCAAGAAGGGCTTTCCGTTTACCAAAACCATCGGCTTTGGCCGATCATCAGTAAGAGGCCGAAGACGCTCCCCGCGCCCACCGGCTAAAATAACTGCCTGCCTAATCATGATCTTCGTAAATCCTTATCAATAAGCTTTTTTTCTTGAAGATCCTGAATCTTTTTTAGGCGGTTTGTGGACTGCCCTCTAAACTGCTCTTCTGTAAAATTAATACGCTTAAAGAAATCCACGATCTCTTTTCCGCCCCGATCTAAATCCCATTCAGGCTTATAGTAGTCTTTTAGCTCCGTCAAAATCCTTTTGAATGACACGCGATAGGTTCTCGAATCTTTCCCATGCTCTCCAGTAAAAACAAGTTCGCTTCCAGGAACAGAGCGCTGTGCCGCTTCCGCTAATTGTCGCACTGTAAAATTGCCATTTGGAATACCCACATTAAAAGAGCGTCCGTTAATAATTTCTGCAGGAGCCTCAAGCCCAGCAATAAAAGCTTTTGAAACGTCCCTAACATGCACTACGGGGCGCCAAGGTGTCCCATCACTTTTAACTTCGATCTTTCCGGTAGTGTAAGCTGAAGCAACAAAATTATTAAAAACTATGTCAGAGCGAAAATAAGGACTCGCTCCAAATACCGTCGATGGGCGAAAACAAACAATAACAAATTCTGGAGACGCTATTTCCTTCAGTTCCTTCTCCGCCTCCCACTTTGTACGAGCATACTCGGTAACAGGATTTTTATCGCTCGCGTCTTCATCAAGCTCTTCGTCAGTATCAGAAACGCCATACATGCTCTGCGAAGAAGCAAAAACAAAACGCTTTACCCTGGCTTCTTTAGCCATTCTTGCAATCTTAAGCGTGCCTCTTAAATTAATTTCTGCGGTTACACGCGGATCAAGCTCTCCCAACGGATCATTCGAAAGCGCTGCGAGTTGAACTACTGCGTCAACTCCTACAAAATCTTCCACAGCAATATCGCGAATATCTTTAGCGATCTGCCTTGTCGGTGCGCGCGGAGGAATAAGGGCGCGATCGTCAAAAAATCCGGCATCATAACCCACTACTTCATACCCCCGATCCAAAAGCTCCTCGACTAAAACCGAACCGATGTATCCTTTGTTTCCAGTAACTAGAATGGTCATGTGTTAAATATAAAAAGTTTAATGCGACAATTCGAATTTAATTGATTGACAAAACAATAACTTATGTAGTAAGATATCGCAAGTTCATCTCAAATCACTCACTGGAGGTGGCAAGTGGATCAAGGACGCAAGTTCGCACAAAGAGAGGGGGATCTTTTTGAAGTCACTCTTAGAGTTCTTATGGACTCTCCAAGCTGCATAAGCGCTGACGCCGGGTATCTTCTCGGTCAAACAAGGGACAATGATGACGAACCCCTCTCGGAACTCTTAGAGGCTTGGAAAAGAGATGATCTTGATTACGTGTTGCTCGAAGACATTGGCACTCATAACCTCCCCGTAGGTTCGGTAGTCACTGGTTTTGATGATTGGCGTAATCGCCTTATTAGCATGGGAGCTCAAGCAGATGCGATAGTGCGGGTACCACCAGCGCTTGATCTTCTACCCTGTTGCACTGACGCTGAAGTTATCGGTTTGGTTCGTGTCGCAAAAGAGCGTGGTTGGAAATCAGTTTACCTTTTTGCGCCGGCACTTCACCGCTTCCGCGCATTTGTTTCAACTGTGAGCGCGATTCGACGAGTGGGCTACGAGCTTCTGGTTTACAGCCAACCCCAAATTTTTGTTCAAAACTGGCAGGAAATTGTAGTGCACTCACAAAGCGCCCCGAGAGACACTCGCAAGAGTCAGGTCGCGGGCGAGCTTGCCAAGGTTGAGCGATACTGCGCGAAAGGTGATCATGTGACTGCGCGGGAAGTTCTTGATTATCTCGACTGGCGCGATTCGCAATGAAGCCAAAAACAATAAAGCGTATCGGATTTTTTGCTTCAATTATCTCTACCGCTTCCTTTGCTCCTCAAGCTTATGGCGTTTGGTCGAAGATGCCCGATCCCGCAAGAGCCGTTTCGCTCCCCATGTACCTGATTTTAATCTCTGGGTGTTCTCTATGGTTTATCTACGGCATCTCTATTCGCTCACGACCGATCTGGCTCACAAATATTTTTATTATGGTTTTAGCGTTATCGATTGTAGCTTACAAGCTGATATACGGATAATTTGATTATTCATAAAAGGCGCTCACGCTAGTGTGGCGCCTTTTTGTTTTATACCATTGACGAAAATAGAGTTATTTAGTATTATCTCGAACAGAACTTAATTGGGGAGTCTAGAAGATGGCTAAGTACCTATTGCTCGTTGGAGCTCCAGGCGCCGGCAAATCTTCAATTCGGAAACATCTCAAGGGCAGGGGGGTATGTCCAGACGAAATACGGGACAAACTCAAGGTTGATGCGAAAACAGCGTACGACATCGCTCGAGATGAAATCAAAAAAATGCTCCTCATGGGCGTGGACGTGATTCTCGACGCAACGAATAATTCTCCTGAAAAGAGAATGGGAATGATCGCGATTGGAGGACCTTTCGCAGACGAAGTAGTCTGCGTTTGGCTTGATACACCATATGAAATCTGCGTAGCGCGGCATGAAGCCCGCCTTGCAGAAATGCGTGCTCGAGGCGAAGACACGAGTCGTTACGAAGATCACGACAAGCCCTACACAGATATAATCAAGGGTTGTTCTAATGCAATCAACGCAGATCCTCCAATTTTAAGCGAAGGGTTTGATCTCATAATAAGAATAGTTCCCCTCAAGCTGCCCCAAATGTAGTAGTGAGAAGCTAATCGGTCGATTTTTTTCTAAGTGCGACATGCTCTCCTCGACGCGTAATTATAAAAGGCTCACATCATTAGTGAGCCTTGGTTTTTATAATTCTTGCCACAGAGATTAAGTCTTTTGTAATAAAATCTGGTTTAGTATTTTTATAAAGTTTATCTAGTCTTTCGTGACCCGGCCCAGTTTTCACTTGAATTGTTTTTACGCCGGCGCGCTTTCCCGCCACCACATCAATCAAGGCATCGCCAACCATAAAACTTTTCTTTGGGTCAATATTAAAATCTTTTATTGCATCTAGTATCATTCCTGACTCGGGCTTTCTACAGCGGCATTTTATGCCGTATTTTTTTATTTTTGAGTCTGGGTGATGTGGGCAAAAATAGGCGGCACTCATTTTCGCACCGCTCTTTTCGATACGCCTCATAAGCGATTCGTGAAGTTGCTTCATTCCTTTTTCGGTAATAAGACCGCGGGAAACAACCGGCTGGTTTGTAATCATGATTACCAAAAACCCAAGCCGATTAAACTCACGAATCGCTTCTCTTGCGCCTGATAGAATTCTTAGTTGGCGTGGTTTCAAAACAAAACCTTTGTGGTCGTGCACGACCGTCCCGTCACGATCAAGAAAAATCGCCTTTGATTTTTGAGGCATCTAATTAACTAGGTCTTTGCTGGGTAGTCAGGATTCATATGATCCCCCATACCAAGATTCTCGTGAATAATGGGATCCTTGCAATCATCCCACTTTTTCGTAAGAAAGGTAACGTATCTAATATCGGTAATCGCGTGGGTTACGTGAGGCACTCCCTGAGGAATATAAACACAATCTCCGGCGCTAACATAAAGAAATTCTTCTTTTGTACCATCGTCAGACTTTGTAACCACAACTCCGTGCCCCGCCGTAAATAGATAATACTCATCGAATTCAGGGTGATAGTGGTTCCCTCGAATTGTGCCCTTGTTGATAAATTGAAAATTAAATTCAACAATTGACTTTCCTGGGTAGAACGTAAATATGCCACCGCGACCATCCCGAACGGTTTTAAGATTACAAGATGGGTCTATTTTTTTTATCTTCATTGTTATTTTAATTTTACACCACCAGGATATACAAAACTAGGACTTTGTTGCAAGGTGATCAAAATAATCTCCAAAGTATCTAGTAATAAGGTGTAGTACGACACCGTGAACGCTCTCAACAAGCTCATATTGACCCGGCTCCGATCGTATTAAGATTTTAATATCAGCGAGCTCATTTAACTTTCCTCCGTCAAAACCAGAAAGACCGATAACCGGCACTTTTTGGGACTTCGCAAGCTCTACGGCTTTTATGATATTCGGAGAATTGCCGGAACTTGAGATCGCAATCACAATATCCGAATCCTGAATATAATTTTTAAGTGGGCCGGCAAAAACCATATCGTACCCAACATCGTTTGCCCAAGCAGTCAACTCGGACTCGGTAGATGGGAGCCTAATTGCCTGGAAACGTCTTGTTTGTTTATCAAGGTGTTGTTTAAAAACTGTTTTATTAAAATCGCTCACCCAGTGAGTAGCTAGGGCAAGCGAGCCGCCATTTCCAAAAATATAAATTCTCCCGTCACGCTCATATATAGCCTGAAGAGTGTTTAATGCTTTCGCTATTTCTTTTTCGGGAAGATTGTTAAGCGCGGCGATTACTGAACGAGAAAAAGTTCTTATGTATTTTTCCATTATTGCCTATACGGTTTGAATATGACCATCATGGGGAATATTAACCAGAGTTTCAACGCCGGACTGCACAAACCGTACCGGTACTTCTTCGAAATCAGAAAGATTGTGCTTAAGGGCAACTCGCTTCGCAGAATCACGAATGGTTTGTTTTTTCTTAAGCGGGGCCAAAAACATTACGCACCCTCCATTTCCCGCTCCAACAACTTTTCCACCCCAAGCCCCACTATTCATACCGGCATCATAAAGTTCGTCAATAGCACCCGTTGACACATTTGAAGCAAGTGTTTTTTTCTTCATCCATCCATCGTGAAGCATCTGCCCTAACCCCTTAAAATCTCCCGCAAGAAGCCGATTGCGGAACTCGGGAACAGAATCCGACATCGCTTTCAATGTTTCAAATTTTTTCTCGATATTCGCTTTCTGTTCGGTAAGAACACTAGAAGCCGGCCTTGCATGCCCGGTAAAGAAAAGAAGAAGGTGATCTTCAAATGCAAGTCTATTTTTGTAGTCCAATAGAACCGGCTCAACATCCACTGTTTCGTCGCTATTAAACTGAAAGACATTCAAACCTCCAAAGGCAGCCGCGTATTGATCCTGCTTCCCGATCGGCTCTCCTACTAATTCAATTTCAAGCCGGCTTGCCGCCTCCGCCGCATCACGCCTATCGATTTTATTACCAAGCAATGTATGCAATCCCTTCATTAAAGCGACCGAAAAACTAGAGGAGCCCCCAAGGCCAGTATTTCCAGGCAAGTGGGAAAACGTGCCAACCTCGATATTATTATGGATGCCGAGGTCAAGGAGTGCCGCACGGATTCGGTCATTCTTGAGCTCGCTTGGGTGGTTTACAAGCTCGGTTGTTGAGTAGCGAGCCGAAACTTTTTTAATGAGGGGGGTTTGGTTAATAACCGCGTAGACATATTTATCTATTGCGGTAGAGATTACCCTGCCCGGGTAAAGCTTATAAAAATCTCGCAAGTCGGTCCCCCCACCCACGAAACTAATGCGCAGGGGCGCTCTAACAATAATCATGTGTAGTAAAAGTAAGAATAAAACAAGGCGGAGCGATTGTCCAGCTAGAGCGAAAAATTCGGCAATACAGCAATGATTCCTTTGGTAAAACTAAATTACACCTCGAGCCCGCCACGCGTATCCAAAAATTCCCTAAAACTCTTTCCATGCGCATCCTTTTCCGATATTGAGGATGGCTCATTATTGGGCCATACGATAGCTAAGTCTTTATCATCCCACTTAAGCGTTTCTGCAGCTTCTGGTGCATAGTAGTTATCCATTTTGTAATAAAGTGTGCAGTTATCGGTTAGGGTGCAAACGCCCAAGGCAAACCCTCTTGGGACGAAAAGCATATTCTTGGCCTCTTCCGAAAGAATTACGCTTTCCCACTTACCAAACGTCTCTGATCCTTTTCTTAAATCAACGAAAGCGAAAAAGGCTTCGCCCCCAAACATTCTCACAAACTTCGCTTCTGCATGAGGCGGGCATTGAAAATGGAGTCCGCGCATGGTGCCTTTTTTAGCGCTAAAGGACTGGTTTTCCTGAACCCAATTTTTATGAATACCGTGGGCTTCAAAAAGCTTGTCATCGTACGCCCGCGCAAAAAAACCACGAGCATCGTGCCTCACCTCAAGCCGAACCTCAAATACGCCCTTGTGTTGTAGTTCCTTAAAAATCATTTAGAAGCAATAACTCTTGGTTCGTTAGGTAATGGAATCAAATATTCTCCGCGATATTTAAAATCTTGCCGTAATCTTTCCATAATTTCCTCTGCAAAGTTCCAACCAAGTATAAAAACTACATCGGGATTTTGATTCATTACTACCTCTGGCTTCTCTATTAAAATGTGCGTTCCTGCCGTATAAAGACCTTGCTTCAGAGGAGCTTGATCCGCAATGATTGATATGATGATTGAATTAATTCCGCAGAAGTTTAATAGAGTTGAGCTTCTTGCTGAGGCTCCCCAACCAACTATTTTTTTACCATCAGTCTTCGAATCGCTTAAGATTTTTAAAAGCTTATCTTTGTGCGCATGTGCATGCTTTGCAAATTCTTCCCAATTGGAAAGCTCGTTTATTTTTAGAGATTTTTCTTGGGCGCGATACTTCAAAAGCTCCTGCGACCCATCACTCTTTGTTTTCCTTGCATAAACAACAATAGATCCTCCGCTTATTGGGCTTTTCTCTATATCAAAAACAAAAAGTCCAAAATCGTTTAACAATCGTTCAAGGTTTTTGAGCGTAAAATAGCAGAGATGCTCGTGATAGATTGAGTCATAGTGAAGCTCGTCTAAAATTATTTTTGCGTAGTGGGCCTCTATCGCAAGAACCCCATCTTTATCGAGCGCGCTTGCAAGTCCAGCTACAAAATCCCTTGTATTCGCAACATGAGGCAAAACATTCCGAGCAAATATAGTTTTTGCTGACCCGCGCTCACGCACCAGGTCTTTTGCGGCTGCATCACTCCAAAAAGCACACAAGGTTGGTACGCCGGACTTCTCTGCTATCTCGGCGATATTTTCTGCCGGATCAACGCCCAATACTTTATATCCCTGCTTTATAAAAGGCAGTAGAAAAGTTCCGTCATTCGAAGCGACCTCTAAAACGTAGTCTTTTTCTTTATTGATCGAAGTTCGAGCAATAAGTCGATCGCAAAACTTTTCGGCATACTGATTGGCAACTTTTGAAGTACCAGTAACCCACACATAATTAGTGAATAAAACTTTTGGGTCAACCGTTTCTTCTAGCTGAACCAAATTGCAGTCAGAGCACCAACTTAAGGCAAGCGGGTAAAATTCCTCGTGCTCGTTTGGACTTTTAAGAAGCGAGTTCGCGAGGGGTTGTGCCCCAAGGTCAAAAAATGGCTTAAGATTGTCTCTGTCGCACACTCTGCAATTTGTGATTTTACTCATCCCGTTAGAAGCAGATTGCGATCTGGGCGTGTCTGCTGATTTAAGTTATGTGGACGACTACTCATTTTGGTTAGGTTTTTTATATCTTACAAAGCGATCGTGGCTTCTAACGGGACTCATTCCAAAAAATTTATTTATTAGGGTGGCGTAGACCGATAAAAACTAGAAGTGGTTTTTAGCTTCCAGTTTTTACAATGGAAAACCGAGATTCTTTACCCTATCGTCATTCGGCCAGTACTTCAGAATCTCTCCTGCAATATTTTTAGCCTTATCGAGATCGTGATGCGCGTAATAAAGTCCTAGCATTCCGTAGAGCACAGGAGGGAGTTTTGGACCAATTGCGTAGGCACGCTCATAGTAAGAAATTGCTGCCTTATAATCTTCTTCCTTACCACCATAGCGCCGCCAGAATGTTTCATACGCACGTGCTCCCGTAAGCATGTGCCGAACATTGTTTGCGATAAGGCGCGGCTCAATATACTCAATGATAATTCTCGAGATGTTTTCGGTCGCCTGGCTCTGGCTTATAAGAGTTAGAATATCGTTGCTCAAAAACTTCACCACCTCTTCATTTCCTATTGGAGAATAAAAATTAAAAACAGAATCAAAAACTTGCTTAAACTCGTCAATGGAGTGTATATTCTGACCCGCTTGAACCGCATTAATGTACTTAGACGCTTTCGCAAAGGGCAAATAAGCGGAGGTGTAAGCAAGCGCAAGAGCTGCCGCGATCAAGAAAACTAAAATAATTTTTTTTATAATGTTCACGGAAAAATTTAATGGGTTGGTATTTTTTTTACGCTTTCATTCAAAGATTCGTGCGAAAGAAAATGATAATTAGCGAAGGCTAAAAAAAGAAAGAGATTCAAATAGGTTACGAGCACGTCGAAAAGCACAAATCCCTGGATAAGGTACGCAATAGGAAGTGCAAAAATCAGCCCCCTAACAAAAGGAGAGCCAAATAGAAAGGGCTCCGTCCTAATACCGTTTTTTGACTCCGCAACAATAGACAACCGAGAGCGAATAGCCGTACGAAAGAATAGATAATAAAATGTTATAAAAATTCCCAGAAAAGACAAAAGGCCCAGTATTCCTGTTTCAGCAAGATAGTCAAAAACTAAACTATGCGCTCTATCGAACCACGCACCAAAGCTTTCGGGTGGCTTAAAATAATTTGTATCGAAATTTCTATCAAATATTTGATAGAAATTTTCCGGTCCCCAACCCAACAGAGGCCGCTCCTTAAAACTCTTTAGAGCAATACCCCACATAATCGTTCGATCACCAAGTGTTCTTGCGGAAAATGATATATCAAAAATCCTTGACCCCGGAAGATTCTTAACAAAAGATGAGTTTTGAAAATAAACCAGCATTCCTACCGCTAAAACGATAATAGCGCCAAAAATACCGAGGGGCTTCCTTAATCGCTTGTGGGAAAAAACAAGATAACCGACAACAAGAAAAAAAGAGGCCAGGAGCCCCAAAAAGGCGCCTCGAGTGGCTGCGAGGTAAAATACTACAAGAAAAAGAATTGCGGTTAAAATAATTGCCCCTGTTTCTAAAAAATTTTTGCGCAGATCCTTTTTGTTTGCGGTTACGAGAAGGTAGGTTATGTAAAAAAGTAAAAATATCATATACACCGCAACGTAGGCCGGGTTTCCAACCGACCCTTGGAATCTGAAGCCGGTATCGTTCTTAAAAGAAGCACCGATAAAGCCCGAAACACCGTAGCTCGCAAGGAATCCGTAAACAGAAGAAAGAAATCCAACGAAAATAGTGTAACCTAATATCTTCCGCCACCCTTTTTCGGTAGAAAATAAAGTAGTAAGAAGCAGGAAAAAAACGTACAGATGAATCATCTGCGCACCCCCCTCTCCCCGCTCAAAGTTAGACCAAAAAGAATTTGCCGGATCGAACCCTAAAAACCCCGAAACCAGAAACACCAGAACAAAAATACCGACCGCTATTCCAAGAGGAGATCGAACAACTTTTATAAATTTTTTCTGATACGTCTCTCCTTCGGAAGAAAAAAGAATCCCAAGAAGGAGGCTGACGAGAGCAAAATCAACGCCAGCGCGAAACCAAGCATACTTTCCAACAATAAACGGGAAAAGCGTGGTAGTCGAAACAACGGCGATTGCAAAAAGAGAAAGTATAAGAAATAGTCTGGCGATAGAAAAATACATGATTATTGTGATTAATGGTTAATATTGTGCATTAACCTGGTTTAATTATATCAGTTAAAGTGAGTTTATTATCTTCCAATTACCATTTTTAGCCAAATCAATAAGTACATTCATGTCTTCCGCTCTTTCCGGAAAATGATCTTTTATGTATTCGGCAACAACAATAAGATTATCCGCGTCTTTCTTAAAAGCGTAATAAGCAAGAGTCTTTTCGTAATAACCGGCCTCAAACCTGCCAGCATTTATACCCTTAGCGCTGTCAGTTACCATGCTAATTACATTATTGGTATCATTCAACTGCTCGTATATAAGAATTATTCCCTGAAAATCCCAGACCGACCATCTACTCAACATCGGATCTATCTCTCGAAGCTTGCGCATTGCCTCCGCTGCTTTTTCTTTTTGACTCCCCGCAACCGAAACGAGCGCGAGATGATAATAAGCGCGCGCAACGTTAGGATTTAGCTCTACCGCGGTCTCCGCCACTTTTATCGCTTCTGCATAACGCATCTGCCCAGCAAGTGATATTGCAAGGGTGTAGTAAAGATCGGTACGCTTTGGGGCAATCGCAATAGCTTTTCTTATAGCGTATTCGCCTTTTTCATATAAATTAGATTCTTGTTTACCAAGCTGATTGTAGCCCTGAGCCTCACGAACAAAAAGTCTCACATCAAAAGGTTCGTGGATGGAAACCTCCTCAAGAGTATTAACAAGTTTGAGCGCAATCTTTTTTAGTCGTGTATCTATAAAAACATTCGGGCCATTATAATGTGCGTCAAAAATATAAGGCCTCAGTTCATACTGCATAAAATTATAAGGATTCGTCGCTTTGTTAAAGAAGTCGGAAAATTCAATTGGGTTTTTAGGAGTTGTTGCTTTTCTCGCATAATAAGTTTGGCGAACTGGTATCGCGATGGTAGTAAAAAATAACCAGATAAAAAATATCGCCGATATTGCACTCCCTGTCCCAAGAAACAAGGTCTTATAGCTTTCTCTAGAAATATTTCCTTTACTGTTATTTTCGTTTCTTGTTGTTGCTTCTTCGTTAAAATTACCACTCAAAAATCCTAATGATACGAAGGCGCATAAAACAAAAAATGAGGTATAAGAATTTATTTCATCAAACAAAAAAAAGTCTTGTACAAGATAGCCGATGAAAATTATCCCGATCGCACTGCTCCAAAGTGTGCGATGTTTCTTATTGAGTAGTATTGAAAGGAGTGACGCGATAAAACCAAAATATACGAATAGACCGAAAACTCCCTGCTCCACCCCCACATCAATGTATTTATTGTGAGCCTTATCAAGCCAGGTCTCACCATTGCTTGCAAACTCCGGGTAATATAGTTTTTCAAATGCAAAAATGTAATGCTCTGGTCCCCAACCAAATATCGGCTTCTCTTTAATGGCTTCAAGTCCCAACTTCCAACCCAAAAGGCGAGTTTCTGAAGAAGCGTCGAGCTTCAAAAACGATGTTTTCGCTAAGCGATCTAGCCCTGGAATACTCTGCCAGAAGGAACTCCCGCGAGTCATGACAAAAACAAGAGATATGAGCACAGAAGACACAAGAAAAATTCTCGCCCATCTCTTTAACAACTTCTTATTGATTAGTGAGACGTCTTTCGTAAAAGCAAAATAGACCAACCCGGCAAATAGAGTAATCAAGATCCCTAAAAGTGCGCCTCGAGTTTTTGTAATGAAAATTACTATAGGAGTAAGAAAAAGGACAGCGTAAGAAAGTTTTAGCCAAAATTTATTCTTGCTACCCTCAGACTTTTTCTCAAAATAGATCGTTATAACTGCGCAAATAGCGACAAAAAGCGCGTAGGAGGCCAGAAATGCCGGGTTTCCAATAAATGATCCGGGGCGCGGATCAAAAGGAAACGCGAATGGAAATTCGATAAATCCAATCGCCTGAAAAAATGCGTAAAGATAGACAATTGCACCCGCAATAACGGAAAATCTAAAATAGTTTTTAAATTCTTTTTTTCTCCAAAAAAACAATAAGAGAATGAATAATGCCGAAAAATTAAGCAAATTAAACAATCCCTCTCCTCTCTCTGTGCCCCAAAATGCTCTATGGGGGTTTTCGGCAAGGATTGTACTTATGGTTTGGGACAAAAGAAAAAGTCCGGAAAAAAATAAAAAGATTCTAGGTATTTTTTTAACCCGCACCCAAAAATCTTTAAGAATGCGACTTAGGCGCTCTCGCTCGGCAAAAGCAAGATAGGCGAAAAGGGCCAAGCTTAAAATTACAGTAATCTGAATAATACCTCTAGCAAAAAAGATTTTCGGCGTTGCAGCTGGGTAAAAAAAGATATCGGAAAAAGCGAGAGGGGTAAACGCGAGAGCTAGAAGCAAGATTCTTATTGTTTTGATAACGCGTTCCGACATAATTCTTTCTATTGTAGTAAAAAAATAAATGTTAATCAAAACACCCCCCGAAGGGGGTGTTTTGCATCACTAAAACAGTGAATCGAACAAACTAATCTCTTAGGATATTCGAAACATCCGTAAATAGAGTGGGTTTCAAGAATACACCATTCGCCCAATCTTGTGACGTTGTCGCGTTAAAGGAACCAACAACAGACTGATCTGACCAGATTGTAGAAGTACCCATCGTGGTCATTACGTCGTTTGTCGTTGATCCGATACCGACAAATGAGGCTCCACCAACCGCAGTTGTTTCCTGTCTGTACAGTTTAACAACGGCTTGCGAGTCATCAGCATTCGAACCAGAGGTCGCGCTGAAGGTCAACTCAAGATCGTAATCTTGCGAAGATCCAGCCGCGATCTGCTCAGGAGTCGTAAGCTGCATACCCACATATCCAGTGGTGCCACCACCGATGACAGAAGTAGAACCGTTAGCAACGTTTGTGCTGCTAAACACGGTCGAGAGAGTAAGGGAACTACCCGTACTCACGCTTCGAAGCAATATATTGCCTCCACCTGCTGCCGACATCGTGGCATTCGTCATTGCAACCTGGAACTGAAGTGTTCTAAAGGCAACTGCGCCGTTTGCATCAGCCGTCACCCTAAACCTCAATGTCTTGATAGCGGAACCCGTTGTAAGGGCACCGTTACCAGTATTAGGTTGAGGAGAAACTGCACTGAATGTCGGTTTTGACTTGTAGACAACTTTCTGGTTGCCAAGAGCAGCCGAAATGCCGAAGTCTTGCGAGCTTACACCATTAGCTCTGAAGCCAGACGCCATGATGCTTGCGTAAACACTTGCACCGGAATCCGCTCCATTACCAACCGTGTTTACAAAACCTTTAACAGTCAAAACCTTGTTCGTATCCTTAGGAATTACCCAGTTCAAACCGTCAATCTGAACGATTGAAGAGCTTGCTCCGGAAACTGCCAAGTAGTAAGGGCCGCCAACAAGAGTTGCGCCGTCGTAAAGTTTGACCCACGGAACCTCATCACCAGACGTGGTTGAGGTACCCGTCGCATCCGAGCTTGAGCTTACTTTAATCGCAAGCTTCTGGACGCTCATGTCTTCGTTTGTTGCGCTAAAGACAAATTTAGCAAGGGTTTGTTCGGTACCATTCGCGAGAACGATATCCGCTTGTGTCTCGGAGTCAGAAGGAGCCGCCGCGACATTTACATTACCAACATTGGTAATGGTAACTGTTACAGAATTTCCACTGTTTGCCGCAACACCAGCATAGGTAACCGTATTGCCGTCTTTGTCATAAGCCGTGACATCCGCCGAGCCCGCCGACGCAATGTAGAAGTAAAATACATCGCCATTCGTCGCGTTCGAGCTCACATTACCTCTCAAAGTCAAAATCTTCGTAGAGCCGAGAGGGATCGTGAGATTAAGACCCGTGAAAGTAACTGTGATGGCTGACGAGTCAAGAGACTTTACGTCAGACACTTTTGTCGCGCCATCCCAAAGCGCCAAGCTAGTGATCTCGTCCGCAGTTAAAGGTCCGGTCGTAGAAGCACCGGTAATTTTAACAGTATCGAGACGAACATCGCCTCCAGTTGACTGGAAGGTAAAGCCTGCGAGCGCTTTGTCGTTTACCCCCTGCACATAAGTTTGTGAAGAAGGCGAACCAGCCAAGCCGATCGTAAGGGTTGGAGCTACTACTGTAAGAGTATTACCCGCAATAGCGGCATTCGGAACAACATCAGAAGAAAGTGTAACATTTGTGTTGTTATCAAGATTTCTGATATCGCCGGAGGAGAATGCACTCAAGGTTGCTCGGATTGTATTTCCCGCAACCGAGTCAGAAGACGCATCAACAGTCAACTTAAATCTCCTTACCTGACCAGCGCTAAGGTTGATCGTGTCAGTAAAGACCGTATCAGTTGAGCTTGCGCTCAAGTCAACAGCGCTTGTAATCACCGCATTATTTCCGACATCCCAAACTTTAAGATCTTTAAAGCCGGTATAGACTTCGGTAGTCTGTGTCGAAGTCGTGTGAACTCTCAAGTTCTTGATCTCGACGTTGTTCTGGGAAGCGATCGTGAAGTCCAAGATCGTTAGATCTTGACCACGACGCGCAAGATCGCCAGCAACAGGACCATTAAACGTGATTGTTATTGCGCCACCCGCAAGAGTCAACGTATCAGCCTCTCCTGTAGTGTCAAAGTTGTTGATCTGGGGTAGTACTGGGTAACCATACGTTGCGCCCACTCCAAAAACATCTGCCGCGCTATCGACGTAGAAAACGATAGTGTCGGCTGATCTCGCGTTTCCGCCTACATCAGCATAGAGCTGGAAGGTTTTCGTCTGACCCTTTTCCAATAGGAATGGGGTATCGAAGTTAAGCGTTAACAAATCTTTCGCACCGATTGAAGCCGCTCTCGCAACAACGTTGCCGGCATTCTTCAATACGAAGTTCGTAAGATAGGAGTTTGTGATCGAACCACCTTCAGTCAAGGAAATCCGACGTACGCTTACGTCTTCAGTCGAGCTTGCCTGTAAGGTAAATTCAACTACTTGGGCATTCATCTGACCAATTTTTGGATTGACTGGTGCCGCACCATCATCAATCACGATGCCGCCTACAACTTGACCAGCCATAGTCATCTCGTTACCCATTAAGCTTCCGCTTACGGTAACCGAGCCAGAACCGGATTCAAGTTGGAAAGCACTGTGGTTTCCAGTTGTTCCAGCAGAAGCTGTATCAACCTCCAAAGTAAGAGTTCTTACTCCGTTAACCGCAAGAGCAAGATTCACAAAGGTTACTTCGTGAGTGGTGGAGTTAAGCGTTCGGCCGGAAGTTAATCTGGTGCTTCCCTCGTAGAGGTAAATACCATTTGAACCGAAATCAGCCGTTGCACCAATTCCAACTCTCTTGAAGACCAAAGAATCTAAGGTGCCACTTCCTGCAACATTAAATTTGAGGAAAGGAACACCGGTCGCTCCTTTTGGCAACGCTTGACTCATCGGATTGTCCGATGCGAGCGAGAGTGCCAAGCCCGTGCCTGGAACCACTACTACTGGAGGTTGTCCAGGAGGAGGAGTTACAGAAGCTAGCGCTGCTCGGGTTTTAGGACCAAAGTAACCGACAGCGGGGGAAATTCCCTTAGCCGCCTGCCACTTCGCCAAAGCTGCCGCAGAAAGAGAACCGAAATACTCGGACTCATTACCAGAAGAACCAACGCCGCTTGCCGCGACTTTATAGCCGTTAGCATTAAGCCATTGCTGAAGAGCTTTTACATCTGCTCCTTTACTACCCACGGTGAGGTCGCGAGTAAAGTTGTAAGAAGATCCGCCTCCCTGCGAGCCCGAAAGCTGCGCTTGAAGGGCTGTGATCTGCTTTAATAACGCAGAAATTTGACTCTGAAGATCAGACACAGATTGTGCTGAAGCAACAGGAATTAACATGGTTGCGCCAGAGAGCCAGACTGCCGTTGTGACAGAAAGACCGACTGAGGCAATTTTTCTTATACTACTCATTTAATTTTTTATAATTCGACTTATATTTTTGTGTTTTATCGACCCTTTTCTAGTTTCTAGTCACTAGTATCTAGTTTCTAGTACCTAGTTCGTGATCGTCGACCTTTTTTCTTTGTTTTTCAGGAAACGCCACCCCCTATCCTCGACCCCCCTTATCTGTATTGTCTCTAAGTACGTTAGTGAGGATCGTACTAAAAGGCACAAATATAGGAGGAAATAAGAAATGACGGTTAATATCGATTTGTAGTTAGAATCAGTAAAAAAGAAAGCCTCGCTTAAGCGAGGACGGGAAACCACAATAACCCCCATGACTAGAACGACCATAACAGTGAGTTATGGTGCGCGCCTAAACAGGCAGAAAAAGTTATTGTAGCTTAGCCTCACACTAAGCCGCAAATTTTTAAAGATTCTATGGAAAGGTGCTACTAAAGGCAAGCTCGTGCTTCTAAAATCTGACCTATTTGCCTTTTCACATAATATAACGATTTTGACCTAATCACCGTTACAATGCCCAAAAAGACCACTTAGATGTTGCAAAAATAAGCACAATGAATAGGAGGAAGAACGCTAGTTGGCGAAGGGCTATATTAAGGCTAAAAACGCCCGAAAAGTAGGCTGTCATGCCCTCTCGAACAATAATAAAGAGAAGAGTGCCTAGCGCTGCCGCATTTACAGACCCCAAAGGAAGAAATGTAAGAAGAAATGATATTTCAGCCCCCAGTAAGGCGAGCGAGGCAGAAAAAATAGCGCTCCGATTTCCAGCAGCAACGCCGAATACGTGGACCATTTCGAATGAAAGTGCGAATAGTACTAAAAAGGTTATTGGTATAAGCAAGTGAAGCAATTCGGAAAAAATATTCGCCTCAAAAATAAACATAAACCAGCCCAAGATAATCGCCGTATTCAACAATCCATATGTCCGAGCACGATCTTTAAAAAAATGGGTGGAGAGGCCAAGGATGAAAAAAATCGTCGCACCGAAAAAAAGAAGCCCTAAAATAAATGGCGTGGGGGCGTCAATAAATCGGGCGCCTAAAAAACCTAAAATTCCCACCAATATAAAAGAATTGCGAAATAATTTCTGATCGGGAGAAGAAATAAAATAAATTAGTACTGATGTAACAATAAAAATAACCGTTCCGGGTAGCGGCGATTTAGAAAAATGCACAAGCGCGAGCGCGAAAGTTGATGCGGAGGCCTTAAGCGCTAATCTCCACCCGATCTCGTTCTTTAAGAGAGATGTTAATTTTTTTACCATCTTGAATATGTCCTCGGATTATTCTATCAGCAAGAGCATCAACAATCACTTTTTGAATCAAGCGCTTTACCGGACGAGCGCCATAATCAGGATCAAAACCATTCTTCATTAAATATTCTTTTACGGCGGGCTTGATATTCAAAACCACTCCCCGCTTTTTTAAGCGCTCCTCAACTTCCCTAAGTTGAATATCAACAATACGCCGCATATCTTCGGGCGTAAGCGAGTTAAACATAATAATTTCGTCAAGCCGATTCAAGAATTCCGGTTTAAAAGTTTCTCGGAGAGACTTCATCGCGGCCTCTTTGTAAAGTTCGGCGGACTTTTTTTGTTTATTTTCCACCTCAAGCCCAAAACCAACCTCCGACATCTCTCGGAAGTATTGGCTTCCCACGTTTGAGGTAAGAATAATAACGCAATTTTTGAAATTCACTGTTTTCCCCTTGCTGTCAGTTAAGCGCCCGTTATCAAGCATTTGAAGCAGCACATTGAAGACTTCCGGATGCGCTTTTTCTATCTCGTCAAAAAGAATAAGACTGTATGGCCTGTGACGAACAGTTTCGGTAAGCTGGCCCCCTTCGTCGTGACCGACGTATCCGGGTGGCGAACCGATAAGACGGGACACCGAATGTCGCTCCATATATTCAGACATATCAATCCGAATCAATGCTTTTTCGTCATTAAACATGAAGTTTGCCAAGGCTCTCGCGAGTTCGGTTTTGCCAACTCCTGTCGGACCCAAAAACATAAACGATCCGGCCGGTCGATCTTCCGGCGCAAGGCCCGCCCGAGTCCTACGAAGCGCGCGACTCACCGCACCAATCGCTTCTCGCTGACCCACTACACGTTTTTCAAGCTCGTCCTCGAGCCGAGTGAGCTTCTCTATTTCGGATTCGAGCATGCGAGAAACGGGAATTCCCGTCCACCTAGAAACAACCCCCGCGATATCTTCTTTGTCCACGTACTCTTTAATAAACTTACCCGTGCGCTCTGCGCTGAAATATTTTTTCTCAAACGATTTAAGTTCTCGTTCGGCTTTCGGCAACTCGCCATAAATAATCTGCGCTACACGCTCAAGATCACCGTCACGCTCCGCAACTTCTGCCGCACGGCGTAAATTATCAACGGATTTTCTAAGGCTGTGAAGATCTTGCACGGCAATTTTTTCAGCATTCCACTGCCCAGAGAGCTCGTCATTTTCTTCTTTCAAACCGCCAAGTTTTTTCTCGATCTCTTTGAAACGCACAGCGGTTTTTTTCGTTGCTGATTTTTCTATTTCAAAACGTGTAATTTCTCGGCGCAGTTTATCAATATTACTCGGTACGCTATCGCTCTCAAGTCGGCGCGCCGCTGCAGCCTCATCAATTAAATCAACTGCCTTGTCCGGCAAAAAACGGTCTGTAATGTAACGCGCAGAAAGATTAACCGCTTCAATGATCGCATCATCGCCAATCTTCAACCCATGATGCATCTCATATTTTTCTTTAAGCCCGCGAAGAATCGAGATCGAGTCTTCGATGGATGGCTCCTCAACCACAATCGGCTGAAACCTTCGCTCGAGCGCAGCATCTTTTTCAATATGTTTTTGATACTCACGAAGTGTTGTCGCGCCGATTGCGTGAAGCTCGCCGCGAGCAAGCGCTGGCTTTAATAAGTTCGAGGCATCAACCGCTCCTTCGGCTGCGCCTGCGCCAACAATCATATGAATCTCGTCAATAAAAAGAATTATGTGCCCGGCAGATTGCTGAACTTCTTTCAAGAATGCTTTTAAGCGGTCCTCAAACTCGCCGCGGAATTTTGTGCCAGCAATAAGAGAACCCAAGTCAAGCATGATAACTTCTTTATCTTTCAAAGATTCCGCCACATCGCCAGACAAGATTCTCTGCGCAAGCCCTTCAACAATCGCGGTTTTACCAACACCAGACTCACCAATTAATACAGGGTTATTTTTTGTGCGACGAGAAAGAATCTGCATAAGCCGGCGAAGCTCTTCTTCTCTTCCGATTACCGGATCAAGCTTCCCCTCGCGAGCTTTCTCCGTAAGATTAATCGCGTATTTTTCAAGCACTTGAAACTTACTCTCGGGCATTTCGTCCGTCACTCGCATTGAACCGCGAAGTTGCGCAAGGGTTTTCATCAAGAAATCTCTCCGTACTCCAAAACGAGTAAGCATGTCCTGCGCAAGCGACGGCACGTCAAGAATCGCAAGAAGTAAGTGCTCACAAGAAACGAACTCGTCTTTTTGCTTCATCGCAACTTCTGCCGCGCGATCAAGCACTTTCATGAGCTCCTGCGACAAGTAAAGTTGTCCCACGTTTCCAGTTGCCGAGAAAATTTTTGGGAGTGTCTTGAGGTTCGCTTCGAGTTCTTTCTCAAGGTCAATAACGTTTACGTTTGAACGAAGCATCATGGGGCGAACGAGTGTTTGCTCGTCGTCCAATAAAGCGCGCAAAAGATGGAGTGCTTTTAATTCACCGTGATTGTAACGCGAGACTAATTCCTGCGCGGCCTGGAGTGCTTCTTGAGCTTTGATTGTAAAACGATTGAAACTTGGTGACATAAGGTCAGTGTTCCTATTTTATCACACACGCAGAAAAAATCAAATGAAATTAGCAGTCCCCACGTGTCAGCGCTAATCTAGAAATTCCATAAGGAGAGTAAGCCATCGGTTTATTTTTCGGGCCTCTCCCCCAAAGCCATCCTAATCACAAGCTCTTCCTCGCCACGGCGGACTTTTAGTGTGATTAAATCCCCTACGCTGTATTTTTGCAACATTGTGGTTAGAGGTTTTTCTTCCGTAATTTTTTCGCCATCTAATTCTAAAATTATGTCTTCTGCTTTTAATCCTGCTTTTGCGGCTGGTGAGTCGGTAATAACTCCTGGCCCATCGCTTGTACCACGAATCAAAGCACCATAACCAACTGCCAAGCTTTGCTTTTTCGCAATATCTTCGTTTACAAGAACGTATCTAATGCCAAGATACGGGGTTTTAATACTACCGGTCGTCTTTACCGAATTAATATCACGCTTCGCTTGGTTGATTGGAATCGAAAAGCCGATGTTTTGTGCGCCTGAGGCAATCGCGGTATTAATTCCAATTACCTCGCCCTTCAAATTTAAAAGCGGACCACCGGAGTTCCCTGGGTTAATAGCGGCATCCGTCTGCATCACGCCCCGAATCTGCTCGGAGCCGATCCCATCGCCAGATGCGGTAATCGTGCGCGCAAGCCCAGAGATAACACCAACCGAAACCGTGTTTCGAAACTCACCAAGAGAGTTCCCGATTGCAATCGCGGTTTGGCCCAGTTTTACCGTGTCAGAATTCCCCAACTTCGCCGCTTTAAGCCCACCCAAGGGTGCGTCTATTTTTATAACCGCGAGGTCTTGCAAGGGATCGCGCGCTAAAACCAAAGCACCATATTTTTTCCCGTCGTTTGTTAGCACGGTGTATTCCGCTCCAGTATCCGCAACAACATGCTTATTAGTAAGAATCATGCCGTCCTCGGAAACGATAAATCCGCTACCTCCGCCAACTTCCTGTTTTTGTTTTCCTTTTTCACACGGCACAGAAAATTGTGGTTGGTTGCCAAAAAACTGCCGAAATTCTTCCGGCACATTACCGAAGGGATCGTAAGCGCAGTCTTGAACAATAGGAAGGTCTTTGGAGATAATAATAGAAACAACGCTCGGTGAGGCAGATTCAACCGCGCTCACAACCGCTTCTTCGTAATCAATGACGGGCTTGTATAGAGTAACTGGCGGTTGCGCCTTTTTTTCTTCTAGCACTACTCGAGAATCATTATTTATTTCTTTAGGCGTAACAATATTAGGCGCAGTCCTCAAAAATTTAAGAACGTCGTCAAAAAATCCAGCCTTAGCTCCTCGAACTCCCAAAGAAAATCCGATGATTAAAACAATGCTTATTACTATTGGTAATAGCTTTTTCTTTTGCATGTGTAAAAATTTACTTTATTTCGTACCTTAAGGTTACGCTCACCTGAGTTTCTTCTGATCCTGGTTCAATTGATGGTGCAATTTTGCTCTCTAGAACGGCTCCTCCAAAACCAGAATCCATAGAGCGATACATTGGCATCGGCGGATTATAGCCGCCATTCTCATCGATCGAGAGAAGTCTCCCCAAACCAAATCCGCCAGCCCTGGCAATAGATTTGGCTTCTTCCTTAGCTTTTTGAATCGCTTCTTCTCTTGCTTGATTCTGCACTAATGTTGGATCGTCAATAGTAAAGCTTAACTGCGAAACCGAGTTCGCTCCTTTTTCGACAACGCCACCTAAAACATCACCAACTTTAGAAAAATCGCGAACCTTAACCTGAACCGTTTGATTAATCGTATAACCAACAATCGTTGGCGGGGGGCAAGGTTTTGTTGATACGTAAACGGGTCCGTAACAATTATAGTTTTCGTATCGGGGGTTTAGATTATAATTAGTTGTTTTTATGTCTTTTTTATCGACGCCGTTCGATTTTATAAAATCAGTCGTGGCATTAATCTTGTCAGTGTTTTCTTTTTCTAATTTCCCAATATCTTTTCCGCCCTCGGTGATAACGCTAAAAGTAAACTCGGCAACGTCTGGAATAGAAACAACCTTGCCGACACCCGAAACCGAAAAACTTCTAAATGAACTCGGTTGAATCGACTGCGAATAAGCCCGAACATAACTCCAAGCCGAAAAAGCAAGAACCAAAACCGAAACGATAATTGCGACACCTAAGTAATTTTTTAGCCGGTTTGTCATGTCTTTATTTTCGAGTGATATCCGTTTTCTGTCAAATAGATTTAAATTGTAACGTTAAGAAAAGAGCCCCGCGAGTGATATGCCGCAGGGCTCGATAATGCTGGCTCTAGAGAGCCGAAAAAACTACCATCTGTTTCCGGAATAGGCCCCCGCTTCCCACTCGTAAAAACGACAACCGTAGCAATGTGGATTCAGCCGTTTTTGTAACCAATAATTCGGATAACTAAGAGAAAAATCTAGTCTGAGAAGTGAAACTGGCCACCCACGCTCACGATCCTGTTTTAGGAAAACCTCAGGAAGAACGCCTTCTCGAATGTCCTGGAACCGGTGAATGAGCTCGTGAGAAACAAGCTCGTTGTACCCCTCACCCACGGAAGCTGTGTGAATTGTTCCAAATATATAGATACCGCCTGCGTCATCGGGAACTTCCCGCGAATGTGAGAAAAAGACAACCCCGGTTGTAAGCGAGTACCCAAGATCTAATCTCGCATTCAAGTTGGTCACCGTCGCTACCGTCGTTACAACATTCAGGCGCGGCGCAAGAACGCGACCATTACGAATACGGAGATTGAACCAAAGATAGTCCAAATCCCACGAAGTCAGAAGCTCTCGCGAGAGAACCGGCTCACCAAGAATTGATCGGCGCTCAAGCGCGGCTCCCTTTTGAACAAGCAGTTGGGCCGGCAAGGCAAGTCGCCAGTTCCTACCAACCATCTTCATTCCGGCATACTGCATCGCTGTGGCTGGTACCGCTTCGTAGAGAGATCTAACGAAAGATCTTCCGAGATTCTGGCCACGAATCGTTTTGCCGAGAAAAATTTGCGAGAAGCTTATTACGTAATTTGCAGCAACGAGCCTCCCCTCCGAATTAGAACCATTCTGCGAAAAAACGTCGTTGGGGAAAATCGCCAAGGCCGCAATCAAAGACACGACAATCTTCCTCATTTTCCGTTCCTTTCGATGTGGGTTTAGTTTTTTTACCTTGTTCTGTCTGTGATAATAGAACTATTTTACTAATATGTCAAATCAAACTTTTTATTTTAGCGTCTTTTTTAAACGCCTCACGAGTTCTTTTATTTCAGCTTCGGTCGTGGAGCTTCCAAAACTAAATCTCACGCTTCGCATAACTCGCTCCATTGGAAGCCCGAGCGCACGGAGAACGTGCGATGGCTTTGACGAACGCGTAGAGCATGCCGAACCAGACGCCGCCGCAACCCCCGCTATATCAAGCTTGATCAGTAAATCGCTCGCAAGATGCTCCGGAAAATAGATATTCAAAATGCTGGGAAGTGAATTGTAATTTGTAAATTGTAAATCATAACCATTCAATTCCGCTTTTGGATAAGTATTTTTTAATTCTCTCCAAAACTTATTGCTCAAGTTCGAAACATGCCTTAATTCTTTTTTGCGACGAAGCACGGCAAGCTCTGCCGCCTTACCGAACCCGACAATCGCTGGAGTGTTGGGAGTGCCTGCGCGAAAACCGAACTCGTGGCTCCCGCCAGTTATAATGGGCATTAATAGGTTTTTGTTATTGTTTCCTGGTCTGCGCATGTAGAGCGCCCCAACACCTTTGGGTCCGTACATTTTCTGAGCAGAGAGCGTCATAAGGTCAACTCCCAGCAAGTCCGGGTTGCAATCGAGATAATTAAAGGTTTGAGCGGCGTCGGTGTGGAGCAGTGGATAATCATTGCTAATTGATAACTTTTTCTTGCCCGCCATAGCTTTAGAGACGGCGGGACTTTTAATTTTTAACTGGCGAAAATTTCTGATTATTTCGGCGATTTTCGCCAGTGGCTGTATCGTGCCGATTTCATTTGAAGCGTGCATTACGGAAACTAAAACCGTTCGCTCGTTCAAGCCTTCTGCGAACTTTTTTAAATCCACCACGCCATGCGAATCAACCGGCAGATAAATCACTTCTGCCTCTCCGCATTTCTCTAAATCTTTCGCGGTTTCTAAAACAGATTCGTGCTCAATTGCTGAAATGATTACTCTTGGAATTGCGGATTTAGAATTATGAATTAGGGAACTCGAGCTCCCTTCTCTCATAATTCCTAATCCCCTATTCTTCATTCCTTTAATAACACCGCGGAGTGCTAAGTTGTTTGCTTCGGTCGCCGATCCGGTAAAAATAATTTCGTGAAAACCGGATTCGTCTGGTAGGCCTAGCGCTCGAGAAATTCGTTCACGCGCAAGACTAACTCCGGCACTCGCCTCTTGCCCAAACGAATGCAACGATCCGGAATTTCCAAACTTCAGAGAAAAATATGGCTCCATCTCATGGAGCACTTCTTTTGCAACTGGGGTCGAGGCGGCGTAATCAAAATAAAGACGACGAGAGCTAAGACCCTTCGTGGAGGTGATTATTTCCTTCTTCATTTGAAAGTTTTTTCCTGCTAAAAAATGTCGGGATGTTAAATTTGCGGAATGTAAAAAGTAGGGCGGTCGATCCGATTGTTGCGACCGTGGCAAAACGAATAAGGCCTATTCCGCAAAGCACTCCAACCGCAGCAACATACCACACTGTTGCGGCAGTCGTAAGTCCGCGCACTCGAATTCCTTCCTGCACAATAATACCCGCTCCTAAAAATCCAATTCCCGTTACTATATTAGCGATTACAGCAAGAAAACCGCTGTTGTGCGCAAGAACATCCGGTAAATTTTCCGGAGAAATGCTTACTACGTACGGCAAGGTTAGGCCAACCATCGTAAAGATCGCCGAACCTGCCGCAACCATCATGTTGGTACGTATTCCCGCTACCTTTCCTATAAACTCTCGCTCAATACCAACAATGATTCCCAAAACCACTGCGGCGGTGAGCCGATAGAGCATTAATTCAAAACTAAGCATAAATATATTGTACTCTCCGAAAAATAAAAATAAAGGATTTACAAATATTTCGGATACTCCTCCTCTATTCCCGCAATATGGTTAGCGTATCGGCCAAGAGCAAAAAGAGCACTTGAGAGTCGGTTTAAGTATTGTAAAATCACAGGCGATAAATCTATTCCCTCGAGCTCCGCGTATTCCTTTGCGATACGCTCAACACGACGCGCCGTAGCGCGAGCGACATCAAGCCTCGCCGAAAGCTCGTTGCTCCCAGAAATTACAAACTTTTTAAGCGGCGGGAGCGCCTCGTCGATTAAGGCGATAAGCGCCTCAAGCGCTTTCACTTTTTCCTCGCCGAGAGTTGGCCCTTTTTCGTATTTAAAGGCCCGCTTCGCAATCTCGGCTTGAATAATAAAAAGGTCTTCTTGTGTTTTATGTAGTGCATTTCCTATATCTACCCTGCCCAGCACCACGCCTCGTGCGCATATTTTTCCAAAACCCAAGAATGAATTTAATTCGTCGAGCGCGCCCAAAAACTGCACCGCTGGATTTCGCTTCGAAAAATTTTCCCCGCCGATTTTACTCACACCATCGTCACCCTTACCGGTAAAAAATTTTGTATTTGGCATTTCTTGATCAGGATACTATGCTTGGTCACGATAAACAAAAAGCCCGCCTCATTCGCCTCGCTGAAACTTTAGCGAAGCGGGTCGGCGGACTTTTTTCGGAGCGACGCGAAGCTAAAGGCTCTTTAGATCACTATCGATACTATTAAACCCCTGATCCAGGTTGCCCACATCAACACTTCCTAAATCTTGGTTGATGGCTGCAGACGAATCCTCCTCAAGATTATTTTGAGTACCGTAGGAATTGCTGCTTGGTGCAGATGATTTCATCGCGAAGTAGAGAATAAGCACAAGCACGACAAGCGCGACTACGATAAGAATTGTTTTTTTGTTGTTCATGTATTAATTATATAGATTTAATTATTGCGCTTCCGTAGGCCGAACAGAGCATTGCGCTTTCACCCAACCAACATTAAATTCTGTAAGTTCATGACGAACTCCTTTATAAACAAAGTATTCTCTAGGAATAGTGGAAGAGCTTGCTGGTCCGGGCATTACATTTACGATCCAAGCTTCGGGACAAGCCTTTAAAAGCTTCGAAGAGGATGAGGAGTTTGAATCTCCTTCTTCTTTATTATTTTCTTTGTCCTTGTCATCCACACCCTGAATCTTTGCAAGCGTGGTTGCCGCATTATGTACCGCATCGCGGGCAGTTTTTACTGCGTCTTCAACTTTCTTAAGGTCGGTGTGCAATGCTTCACGAGCCGCGCCAACAACACCCTTCAATCCTGATTCGGTTGTGGTCGCATTCAAAACACTATAAGTTTTTCCAAGTTGTGCCTTAACCGCATCTCGCGCCGTACTAATGGCTGTTTGAGATGCGCTTATCGCAGTTCTTACAGAGCTCACATCAAGACCACGAACAGCTCCCTTGTCCGCACGAGAAGAAATGCGCCCAAGCACGTTAGCGAGCTTGTCCAACACATCGCTAAAATGGTTCATGCTACGAGCATTAAGCTCGTTAATCTGATTTGCGATTCTTTCAACCACCTGTTTTTTGCGCTCGTCTTTTATTTTTGAAAGTCTTTCTTTCAGATCCGTCTTCGCTTTTTCCACCTTATCCTTAACCTCCACGCGCTTCACCTCTAATTCTTTTTGAAACGCATCTCGTTTTTCCTCTATCGCTTTGCGAGCGCCTTCCTCTAGGTTCTGAACGGCTTGCTTCGCTTCCGTTCGAATATCTTTTACCTCGCTCTGTGCTTGTTCCCGAACCTGCTTTAAACCATTACGATACTCCTCAACTCGACTCGGCGTGCTTGTCTGCGCTCCCGCAAGAGACGCCAAAAAAAAGAATGCTGTGGCTGTCACTAAAATCTTTCTCATATGATTGTGATAAGTAATTATTTTTTATTTTTGACCGTTTGTTTCTATTATAACAGTTCAAGCATGCGAAGTGTTACAGAGGACCAATCTAAGGGGTTGAGGGGCTGAAGAAAGAATGTCCGTAGCGGACTTATTATCTGGGTTCTTCTAGATTGCTTTTGTAAAAATAAAATAGCGCGAGCGGTGCCGCCCAGTTAGCGGAACGCTCGATAAAGTCTAACCAACCAACCCCAACCAATGGCCTGACTAACGCTGTCCAAAATCCCCAAAGAGCCATCCATAATAGCAGTGGGCGAATTGGCTTCAATAGAATTAGGAGTGCCATAACCACGTCCACAATGCCAATTAGAAGTAAAAGAGTTGTAGCGGTCGGAACAGATACGTGAATCATTTGCGCGATCCAACCCACCCAATCTTTTTTTCCTTCGATAGCTAAGAGGCCGTGACCGATAAATTCGCCCGCTACGCCAACCCGCAATAACCACTCAATTTTTTTGTTTACCGTCATGAATTTTGTTTAATAATATTATACTACTTTTAATCTATTTTTGGTGGTTTAATTTTCTAGCGTTAAATTATTTAACCCCAAGCGTTTCTCCCTCTCTTTTTTGGGCTTTTTTAATAGCGACTAGGGTTTGGTTGGAAAAAGAGGCCATCAGATATTCAGGATAAAATTCTTTTATCTTTTTAATTTTCTTTATTAATCTGGTTCTAAATTCCCACGCACGCGGAGAATTCAAACCCATAAGGCTTGCCTCGACTGCATTGAGAAAGGCTCCGTTTCTTAATGCCTCTTCCCTCTCTTCCCAAGCCCAATCGTCTTCTATGAGCGCAAGGCTTCTAAGAAAGGCTCCTGGCTCAAGTTTTTTCCTGAACTCTTGCGCTTCGGGAGAATTAAGGCCAATAAGACCGTTTGGAAAACTAAAAGTCATTAAATTTGCATCTTTAGAGCTGGAGGAAAAGATGGCTAGTCTCAATTTCCAAGCTTCATCAGAATCAATTCCGACGAGAGAAAAAATCATTGCTCCGTATCCATCACTTAAGCCTGATCCTGATTCAAATAGCCGCATGTCCTGGAAATTGTTAGTTATCTTTTTCCTCATATCCCACGCCCTAGCGTCGTTAAGTCCAGCCAGACTTCGTAACAAATATACATATTGCCAATTTCTATCGCGATCAATATGATGAGTTAAGAAATATTCACGGATTAGCCACGCCTCTTCTCCATCAAGACCAATTAGGCTCTCCAAAAGACCGGGCATGTTTAAGCGGTCCTCAAAAAATCCTCTTCTTATCTCCCAAGCTTTTTCACTTTCTAGTCCTGCAAGATTTTCGAGAAGAGAATCTTTTTTTGCTTCTTTTCTTATCTCCCATGCTTTTGGCGAATCAAATCCAACAATATTGCTAATATGAATCATATTTTCAGGAAGGGATTTTTTTAAGAATGCGAAGGTTTTATTCTCAAAATCAGGTGAGAATGTCGGCTCATGCTCAACGGCACGGGAGTGGGTATCGGCATACGCCTCAAGCTCTCTATCTAGTTCTTCCTTCTTCGTTTTGGTGCCGCTCAGATCGGATTCGTATTTTATACTTAGACCTGCTTGACGCATCTTTTTGAGATCCTCTTGAACAGTTAATTCTCTTTGGCGCCATTTCTCCCTTAATTTGTAAAAATCGGAAACAAGAGCTTGAAGGTCGGCTGGTAAATCTTCATATTTATGACTAGTTCTCCATTCTTGAGCAGGGATTTGGATTCTCTCTTCAAAATTTTTAATGAGCTTATTTACTTCTTCAAGTTTTGCTAGGGTGGCTTCATTATTAAATGGCAGGGATTCGCTTTGCGCATCAACCAATCTATCGAAATCAGCAAGCTCTTTTTCTATATCACGGACAGACAAAGCGGCTTCTTCTAAAGGAGATTCTGTTTTCTTGTTTCTTTTAAAGCCTTTCTCAAGGCCGAAAAATTTCATAATATGACTTTACCACTAGAAAATAATTTTTTCTAGTTTAAAAAATAGTTTTGATTGAATTTTGAGGTCAGCAACTGGATGGATAATTGATTTTCTTAATCTATATTTCTAACCTTTTTCTTAACGCATTGATGAGTTCTGGAAACTCTTTCCATTCACTTCCGAAATGCCCGTGGTCATTAAATTCGTAATATTCAGTACCGAGGTGTTCGTGAATAATTCTCGGGTGTTCGATAGTAATGTGAGGATCGTCGGTTGAAGCGAATTGTATAATCCATTGTTGATTGGATCGGATTGCATCCCAATTCCATTCAGTATCAAAATATCCACTTGCCTTCTCACTTAATATACCCAAATCTGTATCATAGACTGAAACAAGAACAGAGCCGAGTATTTTATTTTGCTCTGCATATCTCATAGCGGCTACAGCTCCACTTGAATATCCGATAAGAATAGTATCTTTATCTACCCCCAATTCATTTAAAAACGAAAACCAGTATTTCTTTCTTGCTAGAATCGAATCTGGAAATTTTCGATTAATTGTCGGTACTCCAAGTTTTTCTAATTCTTGTGCAATGTAAGGAAACCACTTGCTCTCTGACTTGTCTCCTCCGTTGCCTGGGACAATTATCGCTTTAATTTTCTTTACGTTTCCGATCATGGTAAAAGTATACGCGCGAGTAGGCGGATCTAGAAACTTAAATTAGGGTCAGCAACTAAGAGCTACTAGAAACTATTTTGAGGCGAGATAGCTAAAAACTAATGATATTAATGCAAATACGAAAGCAGAAAACTTTAGCGCGGAAAAGCTTTCCTTAAATATGGCGGTTCCCAATATCAAAGCCAGTATTATTGCGACTGCCTCCCAAATAAAAAACACAACACTGAAATCAATTAGCTTAAAAGCCGCCGCCACAGGTAATGCGGCAATGGCATACAAAACGACACCTAATAAAATAAACAAGTGGTTTTGTAGCTGGCTTTTTTTCAAAAAAACATCGGCTATCGTCGAAATAACCACGGCAACAGCAACAAAGAAAATGGGGAGTAAAAATTTCATCCTATTATTACCTCAAAAAATTTGGGGTGGCGTAGTAGAGAACGTTAGAACTGTGTTTGAGCGTAGAAACGATGCCACAATTTATATTCCAGCTTTATCAATTACGCCCACTACGGTTTAATAATGAGCGGGTTGAAATTAGTATTTGTATCGTAATAATCTTCGTTTTCTGCTTTTTTAAGTTTTGCAACCACATAATAAGTTGCTGGGGTAAGCACAACCTCAACAAGTGTTTTCAAAAACCATCCTGAAAGAATTGAGCTCAGAAGAAGATTGTCGGGCAACACGGCATAAAGAGCAATCGTATAAAATAAAAAGGTATTTACTCCTTCTCCAACGACTGTTGAAGTAATAGTCCTCAACCAGAGATGCTTACCCCTTGTTAAAACTTTCATCTTTGCAAGAATGTAGTCGTTAAGTATTCCTCCAACCCAAACAGCTATCCAGCCACCAAGAAGAATGCGAGGTATTGAACCCAAAACACGCGCATAGGCATCGTTCGCATCAAACCCAAAGGCAGGCGGCAACCAAACAACCAATTGATATATCAATCCAGCTATCACTGAAGCGAGAAGTGCTTGCCAAACAACACTTCGTGCTTTTGCGTAACCGTAAACTTCCGTAAGAATATCCGAAAAGATATAAGTAATCGGAAAATACAAAACTGTTGCCGAAACTGTAAAAATTCCCAATTGAACAATTTTGCCAGCAGTAATATCCGAAATAAGCTGAAACGCAATATAAAGCGTAGTTATGAGACCTAAATATTTATAAGATTTCATACCAAAATTATATCAAGTTAGAACCAAAAAGTCTTTGGTTTATATACGCATTTAACTAAAATTATATTTTGGGTGCCGTCGTAGAGGACGTTAGAACCGTGTTTGAGAGGAGGAATGATACAACGATTTATATTCCTCTAATAATGCATCAATAATTTTGTTCCCACTATTAACTCGATTCTGGTCGATTTGAGTGGACGTATTTTGGTTGAATTGAATCCCTATTTCAGATTGCCAGTAAATTCTATTGAGAAGAGCATATACCGTAACAATTTCTCGTTGTGCCCGCGTTAGTTCCAAATTATCCATAACGGCTTTTGTATAATAGTCGCCGTATTTCGTACCATACCAACTCGCTTTTATTCTTCCTACACTCTCTAAAAAATCTCCGTACTCAACCCCATCTAAATCCACCAAGCCATTAAACTCTCCTTTGTTGATAATGACATTTTTAGAACTCATGTCATCAAAATAAAATTGTGACGGCGCTTTTCTAAAATACGGCTCGTTCTCGCTCAACAACTTTTCAAAAATTTCTATATATTCATTTTTTACCACACCTGTTTGTACGTTTCTTTTTTTTACAGTATCAAACATTTCCCATAATGCGTCGCTAAGATTAGATTTTAATTTTTCTTCCGTGAGACTAACATAACCGAACTTGCCATTTGTTGGCAAAGAAATGAGTTTTTTAATTATATCAGCTATGTTTCTTGCGATACCTTGTAATTGCTCTTCAGTTAATGTGGGAATAACGTCACCAATGTCAACTCCTTCAAGTTTCTCCAAAATTTGATAGTTAAAAGGAATAAATTCTTTGGAGTAATCTTCAAAAATTATTTCTGGAACTTTTATATCTTTAGATTTGAATAGGGGGATGTATTTACTTGAACCTCTGAGAGAATCACCTTGATTTAGACGAACAATATAATCATCTTTTCCTATCGCAACTGAAAAAACCTCGTTATCCAAGCCCGTGGTCATTTTCTCTATTTTTTCTGACTCCCTTCCAAATTTTTTCAGGATTACTTTCCTAACTATTTCTAAGTGATTTTCCATACCAAAAGCTTATCAGGTTGGAACTGAAAAATCGAAGTGGTGTGAAGACTTATTGCTTAAAAATATCGTTGGGTGCCCAACCGGATTCGAACCGGTGATTAGAGTTCCACAAACTCTTGTGTTGCCGCTACACCATGAGCACCATACGTGGGTTATTTATAAAGAATCATCCTTCTTACATAACCGTGATCAATTTTCAATTTCTTACCAATGGCTCGATACGATAATCTATTTTCTCTTAACAATTTACACGCTTTTATTTTCTTCTGCAAATTCAGTTTCCTTTTCCTTGCGGTAGTAACAATTCCTGCAATAGTTGGAATAAATTTTCTGACAATGTTTCTCTTTACAATTAAAAGCGGATAAACGTTTTTTAGAAAAAACAAAACATCTTCTTGTCGCGCCACGAAATAAATCCAACTCTCTTTCCAATGAATTTTTCTTTTCCTAACCTGGCAGATATTACCTACTTTCGTAAATTTCAAAATTTCTTTCAAAACCTCCTCGTTTGTTTGAGGTATCGAAATACGATAATCGGTTTCGCCGTTTTTTACTACACTCCCTTCTCCATCTAGAAAGCCGGCAATGTAACTCCAGTTTATTTTTGAAGCTGCAAGCGCTTTCTTATCCCCGATTCTTTTCTTAACACCCATTAGCCCATTCTACCACAACCTGGTGACTTTTATTTTCTGGGACAGATAGTATAAATCACCGTCATTGTTTTAAATTTTAAAGAGGTTCGAAGGGGGGTTAGAGGGGGCGGTGGGAGGAGCGACGATTTTGTTTTTTCACGCTCTGAATTTTTTTCTCTCTGATGCGAACATCTTCGAAACTTCTCGGTACCTCCGTCTTAATCCTAGGCCGTTGCACTTCAAGCGCGTGCTCGATCATTGAGTTTAAGTGCTCGAGCGCTTTATCTCGATTTTGTTCTTGCGAACGCTCCTCCTCGTCTGCAACCCAGACTTCACCCTTGTGGTTTACGTGGTGCCACAAACGCTCCTGAACCAGCTTTTTTTGCACCTTATTGATCGGTAGGTCATCAATCTTCACCCAAAGCTGAACCTTGGTTGAGCGCCGATTAGCGCGCTGTCCGCCCGGACCGCTAGCTCTTACCGCCTTAAACTTCACTTTCTTTGGATCAATAATCATCTTGTTCAATCTATATTTTACCGCATTTCTCTAAAAATTCAAATGAATTAACTTTACGATGCGCCACTCTAAATTTCTTGGAGCTATATAATGTATAAATGCCTCCGATTCTTCATGGGCTGGGAGAGTTCGTGCTCCAACACTACGCTTGGAGATATTTTATTATTGCGGCCGGGATGTGGGTGCAACACGAGATAACGATGGTGCTTTCGATCTATCTCGTTCTTCATCACTATCTTGGTTGGTTTGGATTTATAGTCTCGATTCTTGCGGGCAGTTTCGCCTACGAAGCTTCTATATATACGTTCGGCAGGTTCGCAAAAGGTACCGCGATCGGAAGGTTTATTGAGCGTAAAATTCCTCGTTATGAAAAGTTGGGCTTTCATCTTCATAAAAATTCCGACGTGTTCCTCGTCCTTTCTCGTTTTGTCGCGTACATGAGTTCGGGCACGGTATTTTTAAGCGGGTTTACAAAAATGCCAGTGAAGAGATTTGCTCGCGGTCGGGCGATTGCAAATATCTTGTGGTTTATTATTATCGGCGGCGCTTCCTATCTCCTGCTTACGGGATATGGCTTTATCGATCCAAAATTAATTCACCGCTTTGAGCTTGTGGTACTTGTGCTTATTGTCGGAATTATTATCGGATCAAAACATCTCGCGAAAAAGGTGATTGTGAAAACAATCGAGGTTGAGGAGAGGGCGGAAAAGCTTGGAGAAAAAATCGAAAAAAAACTCACGGAGTCTGGTCCGTGAGCTGATTTTTAGTTAGTGACGCCTAGGAATTGCAAGATTATAATCCCCTTCGGGAAGTACAAACCCCTTGATGTGCGGATTAAGCCAGAGAAGGGCGCGACCAGAGGTGCCAAATTCGGATGCAATTTCATTTAAGTTCTTCGAGCATGGCGCTCTTCGATTACGACCTGCGCAGCGAACACTGTACGAACGCACTTCGGTATCCCAGGGAGAAAATACTTCACTTGAAAAATAATACCGAGCAGAAAACCTCTGAATCAAAATCTGCGCGATAAAGAGATAATTGTAATCCATCGTCTCGTTATTTAGGACGCCGTTCGCCTTTAAGAAAATCATGTTAAAGAACGAGCTGTCGCGATTCATTCGAAGCGAGCGGATAACGTTTGGGTCTCCGGTATTATACGCAGGAATTGCAAGTAACCAGTGGCCGTAACGAACGTAACTCTCTTTGAGGTGCCGAAGGGCCGCGCGAGTTGAAAGCGTTGGATCGCGCCGCTCATCAACAACTCCGTTTATACGAAGTCCGAGCCTGCGCGCAGTTGAGGGAATGATCTGCCACATTCCGACCGCGCTCGCTGAAGAATGCGCCCGCAGATTAAACTCTGATTCCACAATCGGAAGATACTTCAAGTCCGTGCACATACTTTCTCTCTGAAGCGCACTATCCAAAAATGGACCGTAATGTGCCAAGTCTCGGAAATATCCTAAGACTCTCTGACGACCCGAACGACTAACTACAAGTGAAGCAAGCGTTTCTCTAAGTTTTTGCGCGACATGGATATCTTCAAGTGGCACACGCTCTCCGCAAATCGAAATCTCTTGCGGCATATAGAGAAGTCCGTGAAGCGCATCTTCAAGCTCGGTGTTACCCGACCGAAGACCAATCACTTGAGTTGCGAGCGAATCAACGCGAGCGCGGAGCCGAGCGAGTTCATTTACTAAAGAGGTGTCTTGAGCAAAAAGTTTTGAAGAAAAAACAAAAAACATCAAAAAAAGCGGGGCATTAAGAAATCTTCGATTCATACCTACCCCCCCTTAAGTTGATAGGATCTACACCAAATACTACGCCTTAAGTCCTCGCTATTGCAAATAACGCTAAGAGGTTTTATACAAAGTCTCCAATAATAAGAGAGATTTTAGGAAGTTCTTCCTTTAATTGCCCCACAATGTCTAAACCTGATTTCTTTTCAAAATTGAAACTAGTATGCAAAACATTGTCATGTGGACTAAAATGCGCATAATACCCCCTCAATCGAAAACCACTCGCAAGTTCCTGCATTCCTTTGTTAGTATCTGAATTTGATACGGTTCCGGTAATCTCCCCATTACTACTAAAAGTAAAACTGAACCTATATTCACCCAACAAAACACAATTAGCGGATAAATGATCTGGCCAACCAACAAAAATAATATCCCAAGAGCCGTACTCACTGAACTCTTTTGTAATTTGATCCCTAGCTTCTTGCGAAATATTTTCAGGAGTTTCAGACCCTTCTTGTTTTTTCATATTTAATAAAAGCTTAATAGGCTGTCTTGTAAAAGTCAACTAAAGCAATGCGTTTATCTTGGCGGCCAATATAAAGTCGTTTTCGGTAAGCCCTTGCGCCGCGTGCGTTAAGAGATCAAGTCGGACACGATTATAAAAAATATAAATATCGGGATGGTGATTTTCCTTGTTCGCAATCTCGGCTACTTTATTTATAAACATCATCGCTTCCTTAAAATCTTTGAATTTAAATTCACGAGAAATTTTTTTATTCGCCTCATCGGCTTCCCACCCCGGCACTTCTTTTAAGTAGGTTTGAACTGCTTCGGGTGTCAGAGCTGGGGTATCACCATCACATGGAACGCAATGTTTTTCTAATAAGTTCATACATACATTATAAAAATAAAAAAACCCGTGTAAAGCCGGGTTTTTAAATTTTTATGATTCTCTAGATACGATTTCTCTCAATTTCTGAACCGCAGCCTTTTTGAAGTCCGGCGCAAAAACTTTCTTTTCAGTCCACAAGCCTTGTCCGTCGCTTATCGCTTCGATAAAAGATTTTACTTCGGATGGCGTCTCTGCCAAAACAAGAGCTTTTTCTATGGCGGGCCGCCAACTGACCTGGGCATGTCTATGCTTGG
>JGI1358J11329_10000207_pt1 | contig 54150 bp, 61 predicted proteins | sample Subgroupgradi54m_FD_11329 | JGI IMG/M metagenome (IMG submission 11329)
GGCAAGCCGGAGGAGTTGATGGAGAAGTACGGCTTGACCGCGCGCCAGATCGTCCAAGCCGTCGATCGCGTCCTGAAGCGCAAGTAGGCCTGCCGGCCATGTCCCTGATCGTGCGTCAGCTCCCCCTGGGGCCGATGCAGAATTTCGTCTACATCCTCGGCGATCCCGACACCCGCCAGGCCCTCGTCGTGGACCCTGGCTGGGACATGCAGGCGATCCAAGAGCAGTTGGCCAAGGATGATCTGAAGCTCACAGGCCTTCTCGTCACCCACACCCACTTCGACCACATCAACGCGGTGCCGCCGCTCGTGAAGGCGGCCGATGTCCCCGTCTACGTCCACAAGGCGGAGGTGGGGGACCTGCCGCTCAAGCCCAGCAGCATCCGCGGGATTGATCCCTCGAGCGAGATCATGCTCGGCAGCCATCGTATTCAGATCCTCCATACCCCGGGGCATACCTCCGGCTCGATCTGTTTTCTGGTGGATGATCGCCTGCTGACCGGGGATACGCTCTTCGTGAAGGCCTGTGGCCGCAGTGATCTACCCGGCGGCGACCCCGAGCAACTCTATCGCAGTCTCGACCGCATCGCGAAGCTCGACGATCGGATCGCCGTCCACCCCGGCCATGACTACGGCGACACCAAGACCTCCACCGTCGGAGCGGAGAAGCGTCAGAACCCCTTCATGCAGTTCCGCTCGCCGGCCGAATTCGTCAGCCATGTGCGAGGTTATTAATGGCTGACGATCGGATTCTCATCGAGGGGTTGCGTTGCTTCGCCTACGTTGGCGTGCCGGAGCATGAGCGCCGCTACCGCCAGCGGCTGGTGCTCGACATCACGCTCGTGACCCCGCTGGCGAAAGCCGGCCGCAGCGATGATTTCAAGGCGACGGTCGATTATGCGAAAGCCGCGATGCTGGCCAAACGCATCACCGAGGAGCGGCCCTATAAGCTGGTCGAAGCCATCGCCGAGCGCGTGGCCGCCGCGTTGTTGAAGTCCTTCCGCGTGGAGGCCGTCACCATCCGCGTCCGAAAATTCTCCGTGCCTCAAGCGGAGTCGGTGGGAGTAGAAATTAGGCGTTGGGTTGTCAAGGAGGGTCTCCGGTGAACTTGAGCGAAATTCTCAAGTATATTTTGCCGTCTTTCGTGGGGTTGTTGGTGGGATATTATGGCCATGCCCTTCGTTTAAAGGTCGATTTTAAGCAACGGACGATCGAAAACAAAATTAAAGTTTATGACGCTATTATCACTCATTGGGTAAAGATGCGTAATTTTATTTATGCCAAGATTCCTAACGCAGATCCTCATGTTGATCCCGCTTTTGACGCGTTGTATGGTGAATCCCAGGCGTTCATTGGAGAAGCCATATTAGTTAGCGAAGACGTCAAGTTGGCCGAGGATATTAACGCCCTGAACGAGAAATTTTATCGAACAAATTGGGTCACTCTTCCACAGGAAACGGCGGATAACATCATGGAGAGTATCAAGAGCGAAGGAATCCAAGTGATAAATCGCATGCGCAGCGACGTGAAGATAGGCACGAAGTTATGTAAATGAGGATTTTGAATGCGTGAATGACAAAGGGGATGGTTCTGCTAGTGCCAGGTTCATGCGAGGCCTGTCCCTTCCTTGGGCCGCCCCATTCCTCTAGGAGAGCCAACTATGCGCAGAGTGGTTTTGCTAAGCATGTTAGTTTTATTGCTGGGGGGTTGTGCTCTGAACGCTGCCATAACGAGAGGAAGGTTGAATAACCTTCGAATAGGGATGACCAAGCAGGAAGTCATACAAACGATGGGTAGCCCTATCCAAGTCGAGGCATATCAATTTCAACCGGGTGTTCAAACAGAGTTTCTATTTTATAGAACGGATTATCACCTTGATATGGCAGGAGAACCTCATGAAACTCTCGTTCCTGTTGCGATAGAGAATGGCCTAGTGCAAGGATGGGGTCGAAACTATTACGATAATAGGATTAAAGTTCAAAACGAGGTGATCATTCACCAAGGCAAGCAAAACAATTCGTAAACGATAGGCAAGTAACGGTACCAGTTACCGAGGTAACTCTCGGATATCTAAATTATGACACATCTGGTTGGGAGGGAATTAATTCCGTATATCATCCGAATCGCCCCCTGGTTTTTTGATGCAGGCTCTTTAATTTTTTTGGCGTACCTTTTTTGCAAGAAGCGTCGCGCCAACATTATTGGGGCGTTTGGAGTAATCTCAGGTTTTTTGGGAACGCTTCTGCGTGGATGCCCGTCGTTTCTAAACGGAATCCAGTTAAGGATTCCGGGAACAGATTTCGCGGCATGGTTTCTGATAGTTCAAGGGGCTATCTGTGCCTTAGTTGCAATAGCGCTTGGTAGCCGCAGAGTGACGGGGACGGTTCTGCGAGGGACAGGCTTGGAGGGGACAGGGTGAGCTACCCCCGGTCTAACGGACGGGGTGATGGGGACGGTTCTAGGAGGGACGGGTTTGGCAGCAAATCTGGCACCTGCAGAACCGTCCCCGTGACCACAGGGACCTGGGGTCCATGAACAAATCGCAGGATGGTTAATGGCTAAAAGTGCAATAGAAAGATTGGCTTTGGAACAGCGATGGGAGATTTCGTGGGGAGCCCGCGCATGGAGATGGCTTCTTTTTAGATCGGGGTTTGCTCAGTGCAGGTATTGTACCCATCTTAAAGCAGATAACTTAGAAAAATTTAGGTCGACCCGGAGTTCTTTACTCTTGGAGGAAGGAAGGTGTGAGTTAGCACTACCGAGTGTTTCTGGAAGTAATCTAGGCCGGGAAGAGCTGAGGAAATTTCACCGGTGCCCAGGTTTTACTGAGGTGATGTATAACTTCAAAGGTTTTGCTTTTGATAGTGCACGGGTAAATGAGATTAAGAGGGCGAATAAGAGTAATGTGGAATTATTCCTTCAGTGGGCTGGTTGGATAGTTGCAATTGTTTCGCTAGTGCTTAAATACAAACGATAGGAAAGGGGTCCGGGTGACGGGGATGGTTCTGCGAGGGACGGGTCTGGCAGTAAACCTGGCACCTGCAGAACCGTCCCTGGTATCCGGTTAGCTACTTTGGTGCGTTTTTGAAACCGTCAAACAAACCACTTCGTTCAAAAACCGTTACGGGGATGCCAAGGTGGTATTTGATCCGAAGCGGATCTCATAGATACGATCAGCTTCTTTCCGCCAGTCCCCGGCTTGTCCCCATTGAACAAGATGGTCATCTACGAAATACAGCCAGTAATTCAGCTCCCGCTGTACTTGTACCCATCCGTCGCCTTGAAGTAGAGTGTATTCCCATACTTCGATAGTTTGCCCGTACTTATTTTTAAGAGCTCCCCGTACAGCGGTGGGATTGCCCATCGCTTCTACCGCTTGGGCTTTGGTCATTCCTAGCGAAAGGCGTTGTAGACGGGGAGCGGTGGTAGCACACCCGCTTAGAGCTACAACCGATACGCACGCTAAGAGCCTGATGCAACGAACCATCGTTCTACCTCCTAAGCTAATGTCGAAAAATGGGGAGATTACACCGTTGATGCCATTGATTCCAGCACAAAGCGAGTACCTAGGCAAGAGAAAACAGGATTAAAATCATTGATGGTAGTAAAAGAGATTGAGGTGACGGGGGCGGTTCTGGTGGTAGAGGGGACGCTTCATCAAGAGACAGGTGCTCGATAACCTGTCTCTTGATGAAGTGTCCCCACAGCACGCAGTATGGATTCCATTGAGCCAACAGTGATACAGGAGACTAACATGAGCACAGCGCGGACTGGAACGATCTTGACTCTGGTGTTTGGGGTGGTCATGATGGGCGGCCAGATGCTTCGAGCCGAAGACCCATCACCTGCGGTGCCGCCTCATCCACATGTGCTGGTCACGCCTGGTGATCTGCAATGGCAAGCCGGCCCCCCATCGTTGCCGGCTGGCGCACAGATGGTGGTCATCGAAGGAAATCCCACGCAAGCAGGTCTCTTCACTATGCGCGTGAAGCTGCCGGCGAACTACCGCATCCCGGCGCACTGGCACCCGGCCGACGAACATGTCACGGTGATGTCCGGAACCTTTCATATGGGCACGGGGGATGTGCTGGACATCGGCAAGGGCACGGTGTTACCCGCGGGCAGCTTCGCGCTCATGCCGGCCACGATGCACCATTTCGCGTGGACGACGGATGAGACGGTCGTTCAACTCCATGGCGTTGGGCCCTGGAAGATCAACTACCTTAACCCGGCTGACGATCCGCGAATGAGGTGATGGGGACGGTTCTGAGCAGGATAGGTCGTGAACCTGGCACCGGCAGAACCGTCCCCGTGACCACAGGTATTCAATCTGAGAAAAAGTAGAGGGGGGGTTCATGGGAAACTGGCGTATCGGAAACTACCTTTTTGCGTCTACCGTGGGAAGCATTGCAGCCCTTGCTGATTATTTGCTGGACGGTCATGGAATTTTCGGTACCTTCGAGTTCTTCTTCTTTGCCACCCTTATTGCTCGTGAAGCGGATGACATCAAGGATCTTATCAAGGAACTCAAGCAGAATCCGGGGAGATCGGTACCGGGTTCCGAGGGGACAGGTTGAGATGAAACCGAATATTGATCAGCAGGGAAGACAGGTCAGGGCCATCGCGGGCATCGTCTGTCTCGTCGCGGGGGCGGGAGTGCTGGTCGTGGTGCGGCCAGGGCCGAGGTGGGCGATCGTGGCTGGGTGTGCGCTGATCGGGGTGGGGTTGTTCATGCTGTTTGAGGCGGCGCGCGGATGGTGTCTCCTGCGGGCCTGCGGGATCCGCACCCGCATATGAGATGAACACCTCATCCCCTGAAACAGTGGCGTGCCCCACCCAGCGCATCGAGGCGTTCAGCGACGGCGTGTTTGCCATCGCCATCACCCTGCTCATCCTGGAAATCAAGGTGCCTCATCTGCACGGGGACGAGGCAGGGCAATTGGGGGGCGCGCTCCTGCGCCTCTGGCCGTCCTATGTGGCGTACCTCCTCAGCTTCGTGATGATCGGCATCTATTGGGCGAACCATCACTACATCTTCCGGTTCTACCGTCGCACGAATCACCTCTTCAATCTCCTCAACGCGTTCTTTCTCATGTGCATCGCGTTTCTCCCATTTCCGACGGCTGTACTGGCCGAGTACATTGCTGACCCGCAGGCCGGGCACACGGCCATCAGGTTTTACGCGCTGGGCTTGCTGTTGCCGGCGGTCGGCTGGTTTGCCATCTGGCTGTACGCCAGTACCGGGTATCGCCTGATCGATCCGCGCTTAAGTCCCAGCTTCGTCAACTCATTGACACGACAGTACCTGCTTTCCAACCTGCTCTACGTGATCGCGGTGGCCGCCTCATGGTGGAATGGACGGGTGAGTTTGGCGATCTGCGTGGGATTGACCCTCCTCTATTTGGGGCCGCCCAAAGAACCGGGCTACCGGTGAAACCCATCGTTGTCCGCTGTTTTGCGCCGATCGCCGATGCCCGGGCGACGGTGCTGATCCTCGGGAGCATGCCCGGCAAGGCGTCGCTGCAGGCGGGGCAGTATTACGCGCACCCGCAGAACCGGTTCTGGCCGATCATGGGGGAACTGGTTGGCGCCGGCCCGGCGCTGCCATACGCCGCGCGGACCCGTGCGCTGCAGTCGTCGGGGATTGCCTTGTGGGACGTCCTCGCCTCCTGCACCCGGCCGACCAGCTCGGATAGCGATATCGAGGATGGCTCGCTCGTGCCCAACGATTTCGTGTCGTTCTTTGCCAGACATTCGAAGATCAGGCGAGTCTATTTTAATGGGACGAAGGCGGAGGAGTGTTATCGACGGCGCGTGGGGCCGCTCCTTAAGCGCAACGGGGTGGCGTATCAGCGCCTCCCATCCACAAGTCCCAAGCACGCCTCACTCTCCTACGCGCGCAAGCTCGCGGCCTGGAGAGTCATCGTACGAAGTGACACACAAAGGAGGTTACGTGGCGCAAATTAACTACCAGTTTGAGAAGCGGAAGCGAGATCTGGCCAAGCAACAAAAGCAGGAAGCGAAACGCCTGCGCAAAGAGGAGCGCAAGAAACAAAAGGCCGCCGAGGCGGCCGCGCAGTCTCTCCCAGCGCCTGATGTGCATGCCCCGTAAGGTCCTGGAGCGGCTGGATCAGTGGATGATCCGATTCATGACGGCGCACGGGATTCGGATTCTCCGGGTGTCGGTGGGGCTCGTCTTCTTCTGGTTTGGGTGGCTCAAGGTGATCGGCAAGAGTCCCGTCGCCGCCCTCGTGGCCCAGACGGTCTATTGGGTCCCGCCGGCCCTGTTCATCCCGTTCCTCGGGGCTTGGGAGATGCTCGTGGGGGCGGGGCTCTGCTTCGCGGTGGCCCTGCGGCTCACGCTGTTCCTCTTCTGGCTTCAGATGGCGGGGACCTTCCTGGTTCTGGTGCTGCGCCCGGACATCGCGTTCCAGGGTGGGAATCCCCTCCTTCTCACCACCGAGGGGGAGTTTGTGATTAAAAACCTCATCTTGATCGCGGCCGGCCTGGTGGTGGGCGGCACGGTGCAGCGCAATCGTGGTTGAGGATGAGTATGCGTTCGCCTGCCCCCACTGCTTCGCGGAGATCTCGATCACAGTAGATGTGACGGGCGGTCGCTGGCAAACCTTCACGACGGATTGCGAAGTCTGCTGCCGGCCGATCCTGATTCATCTCGAGGTGGGCGCCGGCGGCGTCACGAGTTTCGACGCCGAGCCGGAATCCTAAGGGGCTATGGTTGGTACGTCGCGAACGAGGCGGGCGAAGCCACCGGGGTGGCTGAGCACGCAAGGGAGGTCTGGAGGGGATCGCCCTCCAGGCATTCAGGAGGATCGTCGGGAAGGAACCTGGGGTTCCGTCCCGGGAGTTTGCAACTTACGGTTCGTAAGTTGCAAACGACGCGTCGGTTTCCCAGAGCGTCACGCGGGTGACGGGGAACCGTTGCGCCTGGGTATGCTCGAAGATCAATTTGGCGATGGCCTCGGCGGTCGGATTGGTGGGCATCAGATGACAGCGCTCGCCGGCGGCCTTCAGCGCGGGGATCAGCGGGTCGGCCTCATTCAGGAGCATCGTGTGATCGAGGGTGGCGTCAATCCAACTCTGCACCGCGCGCTTGATCTCCTCAAAATCCACCACCATGCCCCGGCGGTCCAGGGTCTCGGAGGAGAGTTCAATCTCCACGCGGCCGTTGTGGCCGTGCAGATGCCGGCATTTCCCCTCGTAGTTCAGGAGGCGGTGGCCGTAGCAGAAGCGAATGGTTTTCGTCACGCGGTACATAGCAGGCTCCGACGAAGTATGATATCATGAAACGTTCGACCGCGGCACTGTTGGTCAGCGGTGGGTTGGACAGCGCCGTGCTGGTGGCGACGCTGCTCCGGCGCCATGCGCGGGTCGTGCCGATCTACATCCGGCAGGGGCTGCGGTGGGAGGCGGCGGAGCAGTATTGGCTGCGACGGTGGTTGCGGTACTGGCCGGCGCGGTCGGTGGCCCCGCTCGTGACGCTGGCGCTGCCGATGGTGGATCTGTACTGGCGGCACTGGAGCGTGACCGGGCGGCGGGTGCCGCGAGCGGCCGATCCGGACCCGTCGGTCTATCTGCCGGGGCGGAACGTGCTGTTGGTGGCGAAGGCGGCGGTCTACTGTGCGCTGCACCGGATTCCGGTGATCGCCGTGGGGACGTTGGAAGGAAACCCCTTCACGGATGCGTCCCCCGTATTTCGGCGCACACTTAGCCGCACGCTCACCGTCGGATTGGGATCTCGACTGACGGTGGTGGCGCCGCTCGCGACCTGCTCCAAGGCCGAGGTGATTCGTCGGGGGCGGGCGTTGCCGTTGGCGCAGACCTTCTCGTGCATCAACCCGCATGGCCGGTCGCACTGTGGCCGTTGCCAGAAGTGTGCTGAGCGACGCCGGGGATTTCGAGCCGCCGGCGTCCCAGACTTGACACGCTACGTATCATAGACGGAGTGTCATGACCCTCTATAAAGGTGGTGTGGGGCAGTGGGCCTGGATTCTGCACCGGGTGACCGGGGTGGCCGTCCTCCTTTTCCTCTTCACGCACATCCTCGATACCGCGCTCGTCATGCTCGGTCCTGAGTGGTACAACAAAATCATCGCGATCTACCGCCTACCGATCTTTGGTCTGATGGAGATCGGCCTCTTCGCCGCCGTCCTCTACCACGCGCTCAATGGCCTGCGCATCGTCATCATGGATTTCTGGGTGCAGACGATTGAGTACCACAAGCAGCTCTTCCTCGTCGAGATGGTGCTCTTCGCGCTGATCTTCTTCCCGGTGGCCTGGATTATGTTGGGCCATGCCCTCGGCGGGGGGCAGGGATGACCCCACCACCCCTTGCTGCGCCTTCGGCGCTGGCTCTCGAAGAGAGCCCCGAAACGATCATTTCGGGGCAAGAGGTGGTGGGGTGAGCCGCCAGGGCCCGCACCCACGCCCGGCCGGCGGGGTCGAACTCTATGCCTGGCTTTTCATGCGGATCTCCGGGATCGTGCTGCTCCTCCTGGCTCTCGGCCACCTCTTCATCATGCACGTTTTCAACAGTGTGCATAACATTGATTATGATTTTGTGGCGGCCCGCTACATCGGGATCTTCTGGCGCGGCTATGATCTGACGATGTTGTGGCTCGCGATGATCCACGGGATGAATGGGCTGCGCACGCTCGTGGATGATTACCTGCGCCCTCCGTGGCGCGGCTTCACCGTCAAAGGACTTTATGTGGGTGGTGTCGCGTTCCTTGCCCTGGGTACCTGGGTGATTGTGATGTTCAAACCATGATCCACCAATTCGACGGGATTATCGTCGGGGCCGGCGGGGCGGGGCTGATGGCCGCGCTCCAGGCCAGCAAAGGGGCGAAGATCGCCGTCCTCACCAAGCTCTATCCCACGCGTTCGCACACCGGCACGGCCCAGGGGGGGATCGGCGCGGCCCTCGGCAACGTCGAGGAGGACCACTGGGAGTGGCACATGTTCGACACGGTCAAAGGGGGCGACTACCTCGGCGACCAGGATGCGATCGAGATCATGTGCCGTGAGGCGGTCGAGACGGTCTACGAGCTCGAGCACATGGGGCTGCCGTTCAATCGGACGGCGGCCGGCAAGATTGACCAACGCCCGTTCGGCGGCCACACGAAAGAGTACGGCAAGGCCCCGGTGCGCCGCGCCTGCTACGCGGCCGATCGTACCGGCCACATGATCCTCCAAACTCTCTACCAGCAGTGCATCAAGCAGGGCGTCACCTTCTTCGACGAGTATCACGTGCTCGACGTGCTGATGAATCAGGGCGTTTGCTGCGGTGTGGTCGCCGTCTGCATCGCCACCGGCGAGATCCATACCTTCCACGCGAAGGCGGTGCTCTTCGCCACCGGCGGCTGCGGCCGGATGTACAAGATCACGTCGAACGCGATGACGCTCACCGGCGATGGGATGGCGGTCGTCTACCGCCGCGGCGTTCCCCTGCAGGACATGGAGTTTTTCCAATTCCACCCGACCGGCATCTACAAGATGGGGATCTTGATTACCGAGGGGGCGCGTGGCGAGGGCGGCATCCTGCGGAACAAAAATGGCGAGCGGTTCATGGAGCGCTATGCCCCGACGCTGAAGGATTTGGCCCCACGTGACATGGTCAGCCGCGCGATCTATTTGGAGGTGCGGGAGGGCCGAGGGATTGATGGCAAGGATTACGTGTATCTTGATCTCACCCACCTGGACCCGGCGGTCATCCACAAGAAGCTCCCGGATATCACCGACTTCGTGGAGACCTACCTCGGCATTGACCCGACGAAGCAGCCGATCCCCACCCAGCCGACGGCGCACTACGCGATGGGTGGGATTCCGACGGACACCGATGGCCGCGTCGTCATGGACGACAAGAAAACCCCGCTGCCTGGGCTGTATGCCGCCGGCGAGTGCGCCTGCGTCTCGGTACACGGGGCGAATCGCCTCGGCACCAACTCTCTCGTAGACATCGTGGTGTTCGGCCGGCGCGGCGGCAAGCACCTGGCCCAGTTCACGCAGCACGCGGCGCTGGTCCCCCTGCCGAAGGATCCGGAGGCCCCGGCCCGCGCCGAGGTGGACCGCCTGCGCCACGGCCGCGGCACCGAGGAGATCCCGGCGCTCCGCGCGGAGATGCAGCAGATCATGATGGATGATGCCTCGGTGTTCCGCACGGCGGAGGGGCTCACGAAAGCGCTCGCCAAGGTCAAGGAATTGCAGCAGCGATTCCAGCAGGCGAAGGTGCAGGACCCCGGCCAGGGATTCAACACGGAGTTGCTGGAGGCGCTGGAGGTGGGGTACTTGTTGGACCTCGCCGAGACGGTCGCGGCCGGAGCGCTGGCCCGACAGGAGTCGCGCGGGGCTCACTCGCGGGAGGATTTCCCGAAGCGGGATGACCCGAACTGGTTGAAGCACACGCTCGCGCACAAGCGGAACGGGGGTGTCGAGCTCACCTACAAGCCGGTGGCGATCACCAAGTTTCAGCCGAAGGAGCGGACCTACTAGCCGTGCGCATCTGCAGCTTCCTCCCAAGCGCCACCGAGATGGTCTACGCCCTCGGCGCGGGTGAAATGGTGATGGCGGTGTCGCACGAGTGCGACTCTCCCGTCGAGGCGGCGCGCAAACCGATCGTCTCGCGCGCCCGGTTCGACCACACCCAGCTTGACAGCGCGGCAATTGATGCCCTGGTGAGTCAGGCGATCAAGAGCGGGGAAAGTCTCTACACGATCGATCGCGATGTGCTGCGGCAGGCCAACCCGGATCTCATCCTCACGCAGGAGTTGTGCGATGTCTGCGCGGTGACAGGGAATGATCTCTCACAGGCGCTGCATGATCTGCGGCTCAATCCGGAAATCATTGCCCTCACCCCCACGAACCTGCAGGGGATTTTCGACAACATCAGGACGATCGGCGACGCCATCGGTCTGCGCGAGCGGGCCGAGCGATTGGTAGCCGAGCTGACGGGTCGCGTCCAGCGGGTGGCCACGGTGGCGCAGCAGGCGACCCATCGCCCACGGGTGTTTTGCCTGGAGTGGCTCGATCCACCGTACGCCAGCGGCCACTGGGTGCCGGAGCTGGTGGAGCTGGCCGGCGGGGTGGACGCGCTGGGGCGAAAAGGGACCGACTCGACACGCATCCGGTGGGAGGAGGTCGTGGCCTACGCGCCGGAGATCCTGGTGCTGATACCGTGCGGGTTTGATCTGCCGCGCGCCTTGCAGGAGGTGCGGCGCCTGGAGGGACGACCCGGGTGGTGGTCTCTTCCGGCGGTCCAGCACGACCGCGTGTACGTCACGCACGGCAGCGCCTATTTCTCGCGGCCCGGCCCCCGCGTGGTGGAGGGGCTCGAGATTCTCGCGCACCTGACGCATCCGGAGCTCTTCCCGGCGCGCTACTCGGAGATGATCGTGCGGCACGTTCCTCAGCGGCCACCGAAAAAGGAAGCGGCCTAATGAACGTCACCTTCAAGATTCTGCGGTCGGATACCGAGCAGCAGGTGGCCCCGCATTGGGAGACCTACACCGTGGAGATGGAGCCGACCGACCGCGTGCTCGACGGGCTGCANGCGGTNAAGTGGCACTGCGACGGGTCGCTGGCCCTGCGCCGCTCCTGCGCGCACGGCGTCTGCGGGTCGGATGCGATGATGATCAATGGGCGCAACCGGTTGGCCTGCAAAATGCTCGCGAAGGATTGCCCCCAGCCGATCACGATCGAGCCGATGCGCGGCTTCCGCGTGATTAAGGATCTGATCGTGGACATGGAGCCGTTCTTTGCTAAGTACAAGTCCGTCAAGCCGTATCTCGTCAACGACGAGCCGGCCCCCGCCACGGAGCGCGTGCAAAGCCCGGCGGAGCGGGAGCGGTTCGACGACACGACGAAGTGTATCCTCTGCGGCGCCTGCACCTCCTCCTGCCCCTCCTTCTGGGCCAACGGCGAGTACGTGGGACCCGCCGCGATCGTGCAGGCCCACCGGTTCCTCTTCGATAGTCGGGATCAGGCCAAGGGTGAGCGCCTCGAGGTACTCAATGAGCTGACCGGCGTCTGGCGCTGCCGCACCATCTTCAATTGCGTCGAGGCCTGCCCCCGCGACATCAAGATCACGAAGGCGATTGCGGAGGTCAAGCAGGCCCTCCTGAAAGGATCTCCATGAAGTTGGCACGCACGTTGCGGTTGATCTGGCTGGCCTCTCTTATCTCCGTCGGAGTGATGGGCGGCCTCTCCTGGTGGCTGTTGCAAACGCCCCATGCCGTCGCCCTCTCGGGCGGGACGCGCGGCACGGTGAGCTGGTTGCTGATCGCGATGGGAGTGGCGGAGGCGAGCGTGGCAGTCGCCCTCTTCCTCTTCAAGTGGCAGCCCTTGTGCGACCAGTCGTTGAAGCTTGTCTGGGCGGGCCGGCTGGTCAATGGCGCTCAGGGCAAGGAGAGCATCAAGAAGCTGCTCATGATCGGCCTGCTGATCACGGTTTGCGCGGAGTCGCTGGCGATCTACGCCGTGGTGCTGGCACTCCTCGGCATTGATGCACCTGAGCTGATCATCGCGTTTGTGCTGGCGGCGGCTGCGGGGCTCTCCGCCTTCTACTGGCAGGGGATTCTCGGGGCCGCGGACCTGTTCCGCCATGTCGAACGCATCACCCGATCCTGACCCGCATGCAGCAAACCAAGAATCCGTATCGGAAGCATCTCTTTGTCTGCACGAATCAACGGGACGGCGAGGCCACCTGCTGTGCACGGGGCGGGGGCGTGGCCCTGCGCGAGGCGCTGAAGCGGTACGTGAAGGAGCATGGCTTGAGCAACCAGATTCGCGTGAGCCAGTCCGGCTGCCAGGGGCTCTGCGAAGAGGGGCCCAACGTGATGGTCTTCCCGGACGGCTATTGGTACCACCACGTGCAGGCAAGTGATGTCGAGACGATCATTCAATCACACTTGGCGCCGTTGCGCCCGGCGCCGAGTGCCATGACCCTTTCGCCCATCCGCGTCCTCCTCTTCGATCTCGGCAACGTCCTCCTCCCATTTGATCACATGCGGGCGGCGCGCGCGTTGGCGGCGCACGCCACGCACAGCCCTGAGCAACTCTATCAATCTTTCTTCGACTCGCCCGTCCAAGCCCTGCATGATGAGGGGAAGATCTCCGGCCGAGAATTTTACGACCAGGTGCGGCAGACGTACGGGTTGACGCTCGGCTACGAGGAATTTATTCAACGGTGGAACGAGATTTTCTGGGACGATCCGGCGATGACGGCGCTCCTCGAGCGGCTCCGCGGCCGCTACCGGGTGATTGGGATCTCAAATACGAACGCGCTGCACTTCGAGTACGTGCGGGCGCAGTACCCGATCGTGCGGGCGGTGGAGACGTGGGTCCTCTCGCATGAGGTGGGGGTGCGCAAGCCCCATCCGCAGATTTATCAGCGGGCGGTAACGATGGCCGGCGTGGCCCCCGGAGAGATTTTCTACGCGGATGACCGGCTGGACCTCGTGGAAGCGGGGCGGGCGCTCGGCCTGCGCGCCGAGCCGTTCATCAATGCTCAACGGCTGCAGGCCCAGCTAGCCGCCGCCGGCGTCCAACTCTAGCTAATACCGCTCGATCTGGCGCAGGAGGTGGTAGGCCAGCGCCGAGTGGCCCCGCAACCGCCGCAGCGCAGTCGCTTGGGCTGTTTCGAACAGGGGCAGGGGCAGGCCGACCGCCTCGCCCGAGGCCTCCGTCGTGAAAAACTGTAGGTAGTATCGTTCCAGCACCCGCCGATCAGTCGCCGTCAACGCTCGCAGGGCCTCATGCACCAGCCCCTCGTGGTACTCATTCAAAAATTGATACGGGGTGCAGCGGAGGTAGCTGAGCGGGGTCAGCGTGCGGTGGCGGACATCCATTGGGTGATTGAGCTGCCGGTAATGCTCACGCACGGTGGGCCAGAAGCTCTGGCGCAGGTAGCCGGTGAACGAGCGGCCATGCTCGGCCGGTACGTAGGTGAGCAGACGGTCCTTGAAGGTGCGGTGGATGAGCCGTGCGTAGTCCGGCTCGGCAACCGCCCGATAGTCACTACGGTGGTAGCGCCGTTCCCCGATGGGGCGGGGCAGGAACCGGCAGCCCTCTGTGGAGAGCAGGTAGTCCCAGGAGGCCGCCGCCCACTGGAGCATCGGTTGGAGGGCTGAGGTCAGCTCTCCGTACGTCTCGCCAAAGGTGGCGGCGTCTTCGCGTTGCGTCGCCTCAACGGCTCGCCGGGCCAGGCGGTCCACTGGGACGCGGGGTCGCGCGAAGGCGACAGGAGGGCGCGGTGGCCGGAAGACCTGCGGCATCGCCAGGTGCAGGGCCGGCTCGTCCTGAACCAGCACCAGCGGGTCGTCTTCATGCTCGAGCAAGGTCGCGAGCATCATCTTGACGACAGTATACCACAGCCGTCAAGTGTGCTTGGAGGTAGCCACAGTTAGACGAACTCTATATTTGATAACTCCCTTGACAGCCGCCTGACAACCAGGTATGCTTGCTGCATGACCGTTCGAGCCGTCGCGTCACTCCTGGCGCTGACCCTGGTGTCGCCATCCCCCGCCTTCGCATTGCGCGTCATCGAAGCTGACGAGGCGCACTCTGGGGTTCAGCGTGCACTGACCAGCGCCGTTTCCAATCCCACCGGCCTTGAGGAGCAAGCCGCCGTTGTCCGCACTCAACATGCGCCTTCATCTGCCATTTCCCTCATGCCGCAGGGCCCCATCTCTGTTGACCGGGCCGCGGCGTGGGTGACCTCATGGGGACCCGGGACTTCTGCCGACGATCGATTGGTCATTCAAGGGGTGCTTATTTCCATACTGAATTATCTCGATTTAAGAGATATGCAGTTCGACGAGATCTCCCGTACTTTGCGAAGTGGGCTGGGTTTGAATGGACAAAGTCGCGTGGTGCTTCAACTCTCCGTTGCTCCGGGAGGGGCGGGAAGGATTGTCACCATTCGTTCCGCTGCTGGGATGGAGGAGCCAACCAAGATTGCGCAGCGGCTTTTAGAGAACCCAGAGACGCTCTTTTTCGTGGATCTTTTAGGTGAGCCGGAAATCCGGGAATTCCTGCTGGCCACCATGTTGAAAGGCATTCGGCACGATGGCAAGGTCGACCCCAAGGCGCTTGATGGCTTTCCCCGAGAGATGGTGGATTCGCTCCTCAATCTTCTCCTCCATGGGCTCCAATGGGTTGAGGAATCCAATCTGGAGCTGAGCACCTTCCAGATCAACCGGAAAGCCGGCCAGCTCCTTGAAACGGATCAACAGCATACGAGACTGCAAGATCACGCGGCGCGCTTCCGCCATAAGCGAGAGGGGGTCCCGGAATCTCGACTGCGAGATATTCGGTATTGGGCCGACTTCCCTCACCTGAAAACTCTCAATGACATCGAACGGGAAATCCGGCGGATGCTCATCATCAGCGTCATCCTCGACAACGGGGGCAGTCTGACTGTGAAGAAGGTTCAAGAACTGGCCAAGCGTCTCCAGCTCGGAGATTTGGGGATCTTGCTTGAACATTCCGATGTCCGTCAAGAAGTGGATGCGCTCATTCAGGATGGATGTTTGAGCCAGCCGGTTCGCGGGCCTCGGCAGTTTGGTGATGCCAACGACCGCTATTACGCTATTCCCAAAGGCGCGATCGGGGCGGTGAAGGAATTCCTGGGCAAGCGTCCTGTCAATGATGAAACGCGGGAGCGGATCCACGCCCAGATCGATCAGCTCCGGCGCCAAAAAATTCTAGAAGCGCTCAGCGCCGCTGCGCAGGGCATTCCCCAGCTGATCCTCGTTGCCAAGCAGCGTGAGGTTGAGCTGCGGACGCGTCAGAGCGATCTGACGGTGGCCAGATCAGTTTTGGAACCGTTGCAACATGGCACCCCTATCCCACCGGATCAGTTTGGCCCGGCTTTTAACACGCTGGCCGACCTGCTCGAACACGTCGATGGTAAGAAAGTCTTTTCCGGCGATGACCTGAGCCAACTCCACGCCCTGTTTGGCCAGCTTCATTGGCACACGGACGAAGCGCTTCGTGAATCTCAGCAGCGAACGACATTCGTGGGCTCGGGGCCGCTGCTCGCTTTCTTCATTTGGAAGACCTCCGTGGATTTGACCAACGTGCGAGCGGCCCTGCGGGTGTTTGAGAGTTCGTTTCAAGCAGAATTCCTGGAGGCGATGAGACTCTATCCCAAGAGCCAACAGGAGACACTCGATCAGCTCAAAGTGCTTCAGAGTCAACAGGTCAATCAGATCTACTGGGTCTACGACCGCCGAATGAGGCCCACCGCCGATCTCATCACATTGCTTGGAGAACCTGACTATCAGAACGAACGCTTTGTCCTGGCCGAGTTCCATCATCCGGATCTTCGGAAGCGTTACGGCCGGTTTGTCCTCTTGGCGTTCGATGGCGACGGCGTGCCTTCCGAAGCGGACCTGGTGGCCAAGCTGCCAGCTGCCACTGGGATGGAGGAGAAGACGGATGGAGGGCGGATTGAGGCGACGCGGAAGGCGCTAAGCGAGTTTCGAAGGCGGTGGGGCGCGTTACGAGATTCCTTGGGAGAGGGTGTGGTTGCTCAAGGGGCTCAATTGACTAGCCCGCTCGTCTCTCTAGAGACAGCCCTTACTGGAGATAATCCAGATTTGCACGAAGTGCTCCGCATGTTGCACGCCCTACATATCGCGGTTTCTAAATTAGGTCCACCCATCACAGACGCTAATGAAGATTCACTGCAAGAGCCCCTTTGGGGTGCCATCAACCTGTTCTTGGAAGTGGAGAGACCGCAGCGTTCAACCAGCATTCCATTTGATGCCTTAAGGCGAGGCGGAATTCTCGTGAGCCCTCAAAGAGAACAGTTCACGGTTGGTCAAAGGAGAGTTGATGGCACGATCAAAATCACCCCGCGTAGCGGCGGTGGTCATCGGGAAGGCCCATCAGAAATCTTAACAAGGGAGCGATACAATCTGGGAGGGTGGCGTTATACCCAACCTCTGATTTCAGATGGGGAGAGGTCTCGTCAGGCCCCGGAGATGGTCGAAGAGGCGCGTACCGCCGGGATGGAAGAGATCAAGGTTTCTGGTCCTCATACCGTGGGTGAGGCATTGGACTTGATTTACGAGGCATATTCCACAAGGGGATTTAACCAATTTGCGCAGGATGGAGTGACAGCACCCATCTCCAAGCTCTTTGAGTGGAGAACCTTCAAAGGGATCTTAACCCGGATAGCAGGATCTGAAGATCAGCCACGGCTGATGCTGGACTGGGATGAGAACAATAGGACGGTGAGCGCGCGGGCTGTTGTAGGAACGGTCGGTAATTCGAAGGAGCTAGGGCTCAGAGAACGAACGGAGCGGGTGGCGGCTGTTCGCAATCGGCTTGAGGGGAGACCGCCAACGAGGAGAGAATTCTTTTTGCAGGAAGTGCCGGCAAGGGCACTAGGCGGCGCCGCTTTGGGGACCATGGCCGGCATGTTTACCTCGATGGCTTTCACCCCTCTTGTGGATGAGCCGGTGGGTCAAGCGAAAGCCAGTAGGACCATTCCTCTTTCTTTTGACGACCCGCGCGCCGCCTCTTCGGCTATCGTGGTACCTCCTAAAGCATCTGGTGGGGACACCCCAGAACTCACAGTCTTTCTGAAACAAAATTTAATCTTACAACTCAAACCGGGCGAAAAGAGCGGGCGGTTTACAGTGGCGCTCGAAAGAGACCTTTCTGCCAACGAGTACGATCTGTTGGAGATCGCGATCCCCAAGGCCGAAGGGATCCAGACGATCATCGTTCGACCTTTGGATAGCCATAGATTTTACTGTGGAGAAGTAAGCACGGTCTCTTTTAGCGGCCAGGAGATCAAAACCGCCGCCTCCAAGCGAGGGAGGATCAGCAACACTCCCTCGGATGATTCCAGAATCAAGTGGTTGGATATCCAGCTCATTTCTTCCAGCGAAGGCCAACAATCCGCCGTGGTTACCCTGAACGCCCGAGCCGTTCAGAGTGTCGCTTTTCAAACGGCCATGGATCGCTGGGAGGCCAAGGAGAGGGCCCACCGGGCAACCCCGTATATCGGCGCTGCCGCCGGTGTGCTGTTAGGCGTTGAGTCAGCTGTTAACAATGCTCCCGCGGACGCCCGCAGGACACGGAGAGAATTCTTGGGGGGTGCGAAAGACCGTGCGTACTACGGCCCGCGGGTAGGTCGGCCATTTTTGTCTCGGCTTCAAGCCGATGGGGAATGTCCTCCCGAATTTTCTGTTCATGATCTGGAGCTTCAAATTCGCCTGGGGCGCGTGTTGAGCTCCGGGATGCGGGGGCTCAATGGGGGGGTTCTAGAGGCACTTTTCATCCAAAGCCCACGGACAGCTTTAGGCGATTTGCAAACGATCGAGCGGTTTTTGAGCGAAGTACGAAGCCAACCCACGGACTTCTATCAGCGGATAGAGCGAACACAAGGAGTCGCCCTTTCAGGGCTGCGTTGGGACGACCGCCAGAGATCGCCGGTTGATCCACGCTCCGCCATTCAGGCGGTTGAGTTAGATGACCTAAACACAGCCATCACCTTGGCCAGGCAAGGGATCGGATTTCGGATTGTCTATCGGCCTTCCGAAGTGAAGACATGGACTAACCCCGCGACCGCATTTGGCTTCATTTACCGCTTTCCTACAGGTTCCCGGGCCGATTCCATGCACGAACTTGTCAGGCCCGCGACGCTGTCCATTGAACCGAGCGCGTCCCCCTCAGTGATTTCCGGAAGACTTGGTCGAATCAAAACCGGCATGGAGGAGATGGTATTTGACGATTTCGTGCGGTCTCTTGAGCAACGCGGCGTGGAGTTGTCACCGCGGCAGCACGCGGCAATCCAGCGGGCGCACAAGCGGGGCGCGACGCATGTGCTCAGAATTCCCATGGTTGAGGCGCCGGACAGAGAGGTTAGAGCAACCATCTATACCGATTTGGAATGGCAGGTCCGTGTGCATGACCACATCCCTGAGTGGCAGATCGGATTGCCAAGCAATGGCGGCACCGTGCAATTTGATGCAGCGGTGTATCCGAAAGATCCAGAGGGCGTGAGGACACCGGCGGTGGGAATTCGTGACGCTGAGGAGGGGGCGTACCAGAATCATGGCATGGCCACGCTTCTGCTCGAGAGCGTTGCAGACGTCGATCTCTTAGAGCCCCAGTTGATTTGGGCCACCGCGACAGATTCCCGGCTTACCGGGCGAGCGATCAAGGTTGTCTCGGTGTTAATTCTTCACAACGAGCGCGAGATCTATATCTTCGGTTAGCGTCGCCTCCGGGCGCCTTGACGGGCCCGCCGTCGGACGCTACAATCACTCCATGCCTGCCAGCACCGCCACCCAGCTGATCCGCGTCGGCCACAGCCCGGACCCGGATGACGCCTTCATGTTTTACGCGATGACCCAGGGGAAGATTCCGCTCCCGGGGTTCCAGGTGGAGCACGTCCTCCAGGATATCGAGACGCTCAACCAACGGGCCGTGACAGGCGAGCTGGAGGTGACCGCCTTCTCCCTGCACGCCTACGCCTACTGCGCCACCCACTACAAGATTCTGACCAGCGGCACCAGCATGGGGGATGGGTACGGGCCGATCATCGTGGCCCGGCAGTCGATCACCCCGGCGGAGTTGCGGCGCGTGACGATCGCGATTCCGGGGAAACTGACGACGGCGGCGATGGTGCTGGGACTCTACGCCGGGCCGGTGCAGACGGTTATCCTCCCGTTCGATCGCATTCTGGATGCGGTGCGGACGGGGCGGGTGGCCGCCGGCATCATCATCCACGAGGGCCAGCTCACCTACGCCGGCCACGGCCTGCACAAAATTGTGGACCTCGGCGTCTGGTGGCAGGAGACGACGGGGCTCCCGCTGCCGCTGGGGGTCAACGGCGTGCGCCGCGACCTGCCGGAGGAGACCCAGCAGGCGCTGGCCCGGCTGATGCGCGAGAGCATTGCCTACGCGTTGGCGCACCGGGATGAGGCGCTGACCTACGCCCAGCAATATGGGCGGGGGCTCGATCGCCCGCGCGCCGATCAGTTTGTCGGGATGTACGTCAACCACTGGACCGAGGAATGCGGGCCACGAGGGCGTGAGGCGATGGAGCAACTGTTGGCCCGCGCGCACGCGGCCGGACTGCTTCCGGATCTCTGCCGGCCGGAGTTCGTCCAGTGAGCAAGCGGCCAGCGGGCCCAAGAATCTTCTCCGTCGAGGAGGCCAACCGGCTCCTGCCGAAGGTCAAGACACTGCTGCAGGCCCTGCGCACCCAGCGCGAAACCCTTCGCACCCTCGAGGAGACCGTGGCAATTGTGGAGCTCGAGGGATTGCAGGGCAACGGTACCCTCAGTGCTACAGCGCAGGCGAAGACCGCCGAGCAGACTACTCAATGGAATGCCGGGATGGAAACCTTCCAGGAGATGCTGAGTCAGCTCGATACCCTCGGCTGCCAGCTCAAAGATCTCGATGAAGGGCTGGTGGATTTCTTCACGGTGCACCAAGGGCAACTCGTCTATCTTTGTTGGAAAGACGGGGAGGCAGCCATCCGGTACTGGCATCCGCTCGAGGATGGGTTCTCGGGGCGCCGTCCCATCACCGAACTCGCGAACAACTAGCACGTCATGACCCCGCGCGGCCAGGTGGCGCTCGTGACTGGCGGGGCCCAGCGGATCGGCCGGGCGATCGCCTTAGCACTCGGCGAGCGCGGGATGCAGGTCGCTCTCACCTACCGGACGTCGGCTGCAGCGGCTGCCGCCACGGTGCGCCAGCTCAAGCGGCACGGTGTTCGTGCAATGGCCGTCGCTGTAGACCAGACCGACGTCGCACAGATTCGAGCCGCGGTTCGGACGGTCGAGCGCGCGTTCGGACGCATTGATCTCCTCGTTAACAACGCCTCCAACTTCTATCCCACCCCGCTCGACTCAACGACTGAGGCCCAGTGGGACGACCTTCTCAACGTAAATCTCCGCGCCCCATTTTTCTTTGCCCAGGCGGTGGCCCCGGGCATGCGCCGGCGCCGCCGCGGGAAGATCATCAACATCGCGGACGTCTCGGCTATCAGTCCCTGGCCAACCTATCTTCCCTACTGCATCGCGAAAGCCGGAGTGATCGCGCTGACGCGCGGGCTGGCGAAGACGCTGGCTCCCCACGTCCAGGTGAACGCGATCGCGCCGGGGCCGATCCTGCCGCCACCGGGCCTCAGCCGCGCGGAGGAGCGCCGGGCGCTGGCCCGGACGCTGCTGAAGCGTTGGGGTTCACCGCGCGAGATCGTGTCGGCGGTGCGCTACCTGGTGGAGGGGACCGATTTTGTGACCGGCCACGTCCTCACGGTGGACGGCGGGCGATTGCTCGCGTAGCGCCCGCCGTGCCCGCCCTCCCTCGCCGTCGACGCCTGTCGCAATTTCAGCGACGCCTCCTGCGTTGGTACGCGGTGTCAAAACGCGACCTCCCGTGGCGCAAAACCCGCGACCCCTATGCGATCCTCGTCTCCGAAATCATGCTGCAGCAGACGCAAGTGGACCGCGTGATTCCGAAGTACCACGAATTCCTCAAGAAATATCCGACGGTCCAGGCGCTCGCCAAAGCCAATCCCCGCCAGGTGCGCAAAACCTGGTACCCGCTCGGCTACAATATTCGCCCGCTGCGCCTCCATGCCATCGCCCGGGAGTCGGTAAGTCGCTACAACGGCCAGATTCCCGACGAGCCGGAGACGCTGATGGCGATGGACGGCATCGGTCGGTACACGGCGGGGGCGGTGCTGAGCTTCGCCTTTCGCAAAGACGCCCCGATCCTCGACACGAACGTCCGGCGGGTGCTGCAGCGACTGTTCGGGGTGCGCGGGAATCCGATGCGAGGCCCGACGAATCGCCGGCTCTGGACGCTGGCGGAGGAAGTGATCCCACCGGGGAAGGGGTACGTCTTTAATCAAGCGCTAATGGATTTTGGCGCGACCGTTTGCACCGCACGCAAGCCGGCCTGCCCCACCTGTTGGATGCGCACGATCTGTGCCACCTATCCCTATGCCGATTCGTGACGTGGCGATCGCCCTGATCACCAGGCCCACGACGGCGCTGATCACCCAGCGGCGTCAGACGGACAGTTTCCCCCTCTACTGGGAATTCCCTGGAGGAACCTGTGAAGCCGGGGAATCGTTGGAGGAGTGCGTCGTGCGCGAAATGCAGGAGGAGCTCGGCGTCGCGGTCGGGGTTGACGGGCGCGGACCGGAGGTGGTGCACCGCTACCCGGATCAGACGATCCGGCTCGTCAGCTTCTGGTGCCGGGTGCTCACGGGCGATCCGCAACCCCTGGAGTCGGTGGCTTGCCGGTGGGTGACGGTGGAGGAGTTGACCGACTACCAATTCCCGCCCGCCAGCGATCCGTTGATCGAGGCGGTGGCCCAGCGGCTGCGAGGGATCGCATGAGCCGCGCGGAACTGGCGCGATGCCGGCAGGTGGGGGTGGAGGCCGCGCAGGCCGCCGGCCAGTTGTTGATGCGCTCGCTGGGGAAGCTGCGGCAGTCGCAAGTGGCCCAGAAGGGGGTGAGCGACTACGTCACTTCGCTCGATCGTGCGGCCGAGCGCATCATCCTTCGGACGATCCGCGCGCGGTTCCCCCGGCACGCCATTCGCGCTGAGGAGTCCGGCCGCAGCCGCCACACCAGTCCGTACGAGTGGGTGATTGACCCGCTTGATGGCACGACCAACTACATCCACCAGTTTCCAGCGTTCGCCGTCTCTATCGCGCTCCTCACAGAAGGGCGGCTGGCGGTCGGAGTCATCTACGATCCGTGGCGCGATGAGTTGTTTCACGGGATGCGGGGGGACGGCGCACGGCTCAATCGGCAGGTGATCCATGTCGCCGGCCGCCGGCGTCTCGCCGAATGTCTCATCGCGACGGGGTTCCCGTTCCGCATCCGGACCCGGTTGGATCGGTACCTCATCTCGTTCCGGAAAATCTTTCTGCACTCAAGCGGCATCCGACGGGCCGGCTCGGCGGCGCTGGACCTGGCCTACACCGCCTGCGGCCGCGTGGATGGCTTCTGGGAGATGGGGCTTTCCCCGTGGGACATTGCGGCAGGAGCGCTCCTCATCGAAGAAGCGGGCGGGCGCGTCTCGGACTTCGCAGGCCAGCCAGGGTACTTGGCGCATGGCTCCATTCTGGCGGCCAATCCGATGATCCATTCGCAACTGGTAAAGTTCCTTAAACCGGTCTTCCCGAGTGGGCGATGAGCCCCAGAATCTGTGATAAGATGAGCTCCTCATGAGTGACGCTGTCGAGAATGTGGTGATTTTGGGATCGGGCCCGGCGGGACTGACCGCGGCCATCTACGCGGCCCGGGCCAATTTGCGCCCCATCGTCGTGGAGGGCGCCGTTATGGGCGGGCAGTTGATGACGACCACCGACGTCGAGAATTATCCAGGATTTCCCAAGGGGATTCTGGGGCCGGAGCTGATGGAGCTGATGCATCAGCAGGCGGCGCGGTTCGAGACGCGGTTCATCCGCGGCAATACGGCGACCGTCAACGTGCGCACCCGTCCCTTCACGGTGACTACTGAGGATGGGACCGTTGTTCGCACGAAGACCCTCATCGTGGCGACGGGCGCCTCGGCCAAATACCTCGGCCTCGATTCGGAACGGCAGCTCCTCGGACACGGCGTCTCCGCCTGCGCCACCTGCGACGGATTCTTCTTTAAGGGGAAGTCGGTCGTGGTGGTGGGTGGCGGCGACACCGCGATGGAGGAATCTACCTTCCTCACAAAGTTTGCCTCGCAGGTGACCGTCGTTCACCGGCGTGACACCTTCCGTGCCTCGAAGATCATGCAGGAGCGCGTCCTCAAACATCCGAAAATCCGCGTCATCTGGGACTCCGCGATCGAGGAGATCAAGGACCCCGTTGCAAAGAAGGTGACGGCGGTCCGGTTGAAGAATCTCAAGACCAACGCCACAACTGATCTGGCTTGCGACGGCGTCTTCATGGCAATCGGCCACCAGCCCAACACCGAATTCCTCCGTGGGCAGGTGGGGCTCGATCAGAAGGGCTACCTCGTGGTGCGGGATCAGACGAAGACGAGTGTCGAGGGAGTCTTCTCCGCCGGGGATGTCCATGACATTCGTTACCGGCAGGCGGTAACGGCGGCCGGCTCCGGCTGCATGGCCGCGATGGACGCCGAGAAGTACCTGGAGGCGCAGGGGCAGCACTGAGGAGGTGGTGATCGTGGGACGGTTGAGCGGGCGCACGGTGCTGATGGTGATCGCCCATCAGCAGTTTCGCGATGAGGAGTACGCGGTGCCGCGGAAGATCCTTGAGCAGGAGGGGACGGCCATCACCGTGGCTTCTTCGGCGCTCACCCCGGCGACCGGGATGCTGGGAATGACAGTGACGCCCGATATGCTGTTGACCGCGGCAAAGCCCGACCAGTTCGATGCGGTGATCTTCGTCGGCGGCATGGGAGCCACGGAGTATTGGGATAATCCAGTGGCTCACCGGATCGCTCAGCAGCTGCACGCAGCGGGGAAGGTCACCTCCGCCATCTGTTTGGCCCCGATGACCCTCGCGAATGCCGGCCTGCTGAAGGCGAAGCGGGCGACAATGTGGCCCAGCGAGGCGGGGCCATTCAAGACGAAAGGCGTCGTCTATACCGGCCAGCCCGTTGAGCGTGATGGGCAGCTGATCACCGGTAGTGGGCCGGAGGCCGCCGAGTCGTTTGGCCGGGCGGTGGCGGACGCCATGGCCGCCGCGCCCGTGCGCTAGATAGATGCCCACCGGCGATTTCATTCTCGCCCTCGACCAAGGGACCACAAGCAGCCGCGCCTGCTTGTTCGATCGCGCGGGCCGCATCGTCGCCCACGCCCAGCAGGAGTTCACGCAGCACTACCCGCGGCCGGGCTGGGTGGAGCATGACCCCGATGAGCTGTGGGCCTCCTGCGTGGCCGTGATCCGCTCCGTCGTCCGCCAAGCCAAGATCCGTCCGACCCAGCTCGCCGGCCTCGGGATCACCAACCAGCGCGAAACCACCATTGTGTGGGAGCGGCTTACGGGCCGACCCGTCCATCAGGCGATCGTCTGGCAATGCCGCCGCACGGCGGAGATTTGCCGGCGACTGAAGGCGCGCGGGCTGGAGCCAACCTTCCGCCGGAGCACGGGCCTCGTCCTCGACGCCTACTTCTCGGGACCGAAGATCACCTGGCTTTTGGAGTATGCGCCGGGGTTGCGCGCGCGAGCGGAGGCGGGTAAGCTCTGCTTCGGCACGGTGGACTCCTGGCTGCTCTGGCAGCTCACGAAGGGGCGCGTTCATGCGACCGATCCGACGAACGCCTCGCGCACGCTCCTCTACAACATCCGCACGCTCGCCTGGGATCCGGCGCTGCTGAAGATCCTCCGCGTGCCGGCCCCGATGCTCCCCAACGTTCTCCCCTCGAGCGGCGAGTTCGGGAAAACCGCGTCGGGCGTCGCGGGACTGCCGAGCGGGATTCCGATTACCGGGGTGGCCGGAGATCAGCAAGCCGCGCTGTTCGGCCAGCGTTGCACCAGGACCGGCGAGATGAAAAATACCTACGGGACCGGTTGTTTCCTCCTTCTGCACACCGGCCGGCGGCTCGTCCACTCGCGGCACGGACTGATTACGACGGTGGCCTGCGATGCGCACGGCCGGCCGGCCTACGCGCTGGAGGGTTCGGTCTTCATCGCCGGGGCGGGCATCCAGTGGCTGCGCGACGCGCTCGGACTCATCACGCAGGCCGCGGAAACGGAGGCGATTGCGGCTGCCCTCGACGACACGCAAGGGGTCTACGTCGTCCCGGCCTTCACCGGGCTCGGCGCCCCCTACTGGCGCCCGGAGGCGCGCGGACTCATCTGCGGGATCACGCGAGGGACCACGCGCGCACACCTGATTCGCGCGACACTGGAGGCGATTGCCTACCAGACGCGGGACCTGGTCGAGGCGATGCAGCAGGATGCGCGCCTGAAGGTCCGGCGGCTGCGCGTGGATGGTGGGGCCTGCAAGAATCAGTTCCTCATTCAGTTTCAATCCGATCTCCTGAATGCGGAAATCATCCGGCCACGGCTCGTCGAAACCACCGTGCAGGGCGCCGCGCAGCTCGCAGGCCTGGGAGTCGGCCTCTGGACGCCGCGCCAGCTCGACCGCATGAGCACAGTCGATCGTACCTTCACCCCACGGATGCCGGCGACCGAGCGCGCCCGTCTCTATCGCGGCTGGCAGCAGGCCGTGGCGCGCACGCTGGCGTGACCCCACCACCTGTCTCTGGCCCGCAGGGCCGCCTGACGGCATCCGCCAACGAACTCTGGCGGATGAAACAGGTGGTGGCGTGATCCGCCAGCCGGAGCGACTTGGAGGAGGCCCCTTTGACCTCCTCATTATCGGTGGGGGCATTGTCGGCGCCGGGATCGCGCGGGATGCTACGCTACGGGGCCTCTCGGTTGCGCTCGTCGAGCAGGGGGATTTCGTCAGCGGCACCTCCTCGAAAACCACCAAGCTGATCCACGGCGGCATTCGGTACCTCGAGCAATGGGATCTGGGACTCGTCCGTGAGGCCTGCCGCGAGCGCCGCACCCTGCTGACGCTCGCTCCGCATTTGGTCAAACCACTCCCATTCCTCATCCCGGTTTACCGCGAGGGGCCGCGCCCCGCATGGAAGGTGCGCGCCGGTGTCCTGCTCTACGATTGGCTGGCCGGCCGAGCTCGGCTGGGCCCTCATGCCTTCTATCCTCCGCAGCGCCTGCAGACGCTTGAGCCGTCACTCCCGGCGGATCGTTTGCAGGGGGCCGCGCACTACTATGATGCACAGATGGACGATGTCCGCCTCTGTCTCGAGAATATTCTCGGGGCGGCCGAGGCGGGGGCAGTGGTGGTCAACTATGCCCGGGTGACTGGAATGTCTCGTCAAGGAAGCCGCATTTGCGGGGCCGAGGTGCAGGCGGGGCGGGGCTCCTGGGTGGTGCAGGCGACGGTGGTGGTGAATGCGACGGGGCCGTGGGCCGACGAGGTGCGGCGGCTGGCCGATCCGCAGGCCCGACCGGTCGTCCGACGGACGAAAGGCATCCACCTCGTCTACCCGAAGCTGCCGATCCGTCAGGCGATTGTTTGCTCGGCGGATCGGGACGGCCGGATCTTCTTTGTGATTCCGTGGCGGAACTGGACGCTCATCGGGACTACCGACACGGAGTTCGATGGGTCTCCGGAGCAGGCGCGGGCCACCTCCGACGATGTGACTTACCTGCTGGAGGAGACGAATCGCTTGCTGCCGAAGCTTCGATTACAGCGCGAACGGATCGTCACCACCTTCGCCGGCGTGCGCCCGCTCGCCGATCAGGAAGCCCAGGTGCCGTGGCACGCGAGCCGGAGTCACCGGATTCACGAGGATGCGAATGGATTGCTCACCATCGTCGGCGGAAAATATACCACCTACCGTGCGATGGCCGAGGAGGTGGTCGATCGCGTGGCCGCGCGCGTGGGGCGGTTTGTCACGCCGTGCCGCACCGCGACACTGCCGCTGGGCGGGCGTGACGAGTGGCGGGCGGACGAAGGGGCCCGCGCCGCGATGCGCGAACTGTTGGGCCGCGGCCTCCTGCATCCGGAAAGCCACAGGCATCTGGTCGAATGGTACGGGGCGCGGTGCCATGCGCTCGTGGCGATGATCCAGCGGGACTCGCGCTTGGCGGCGCCGTTCTGCCCCTCACACGCCCACCTCCGCGCGCAGGTGCGCTACGCGGTGGAGCAGGAGGCCGCGACGACCCTAAGCGACGTCCTCTGGCGCCGGCTCGAGGTGGCCTGGGCTCCGTGCCAGGGACTCGATTGCGCGCAAGCCGCCGCCGAAGTCATGGCCGACCTGCTCGGCTGGGACGCCACCGGCATCCGCCGCCAGGTGGAGACCTACCGCGCTGAAATCCTGGCGAATCGCCCTGTGTTATAATGCCGACGATGTCCCCCACCGTTGCGATCGTTCGTTGCCCGACCTACGCCCCCGCGGCTGTGGATGCGGCCCTGGAAGAGGCCTTCCACCTGCTCGGCGGGATCTCCCAGTTCGTCAAACGCGACGAGCAGGTCCTCCTCAAACCCAATCTGCTCGCCGCCGCGACCCCGGAGGAACAGGCCACCACCCACCCGGAGATCGTCGCGGGGGTAATCCGGCAGGTGGCGCGAGCCGGCGGGCGGCCGTTTATTGCGGAGAGCCCTGCTTTCGGCTCACTGACTCACGTGGCGGAGGTGGCCGGGATCGGCGCCGTCGCCAGGGCGCATCATGTTCCTCTCGTCGAGTTGAACCGTCCGATCCATTTGCCGCTGAAGAGCCCGCTGAGCCGCCGCTGGTTGGTTGGGGATCCCCGAGTCGTGCAGGCCGACGTCCTCTTGAATCTCCCGAAACTCAAAGCCCACGCGCAAACCCGCCTGACCGGCGCCATCAAAAATCTCTACGGGTGTGTGCCGGGCAAACGGAAGGTCTGGTGGCATTTTCAGGCGCAGCATGATCTGGCCCGGTTCAGCGAGATGCTGGCGGACAATGCCCTGGCCGTGCAGTCATCGCTCACCATCGTGGACGCGGTGATGGCGATGGAGGGGCAGGGACCGCGGCGCGGGACGCCGAAGCCGGTTGGGCTGATCGTCGCCGGCAGCGACCCGGTGGCTGTGGACGCGGTGCTCTGCGAGCTCGTGGGGTTACCTGTGCAACAGTACGAAATTGTCCAGGTGGCCGCCCGGCGCGGCGTGGGCGTCGCGGATCTCGGCACGATCCGGATCGTCGGCGAGTCGCTGGAGCAGGCACGGATCAGCAATTTCGTCATTCCAGGCACGCTGCAGGATATTTCGTTCAATGTGCCGCGGATGGCGAAGAGCGCGTTTCGGCAGGCCTGGCTGCGGCTGGTGCAGGAACGGTGGACCACCTATGGCCGATAAGATGCGGGCGGTGGTGTTCCGGCGGCATGGCGGGGCCGAGGTGCTGGAAGAGGCCACGGTGGATCGGCCGGTGCCGGCCCGCGACGAAGCGCTGATCCAGGTCAAGGCCTGCTCCGTCAATCACCTCGATATCTGGACGCGTGAGGGGATGCCCGGGGTCACCGTCTCGATGCCGCACATCCTCGGGTGTGATGTGGCCGGCGTCATCAGGCACCTCGGCCGCCCCACGCGTGGATTGAAAGCGGGCCAGGCGGTGGTGGTCGCTCCGGGGATCTCCTGCGGGCACTGTCCATTCTGCAAGGCGGGGCGAGACAGTCTTTGTCCCCGCTATCACATCCTCGGGTTTCAAGTGAACGGTGGCTACGCGGAGTATGTCACCGTCCCCATCCGGAATCTTGTCCCGATCTCCACGACGCGATGGAATTTTACCGAGTGGGCGGCCACCCCGCTGGTGTTCCTGACCGCCTGGCACATGCTGCTGACGCGCGGGGAACTCCGGCCCGGCGAGACCGTGCTCATCCATGCGGCCGGCAGCGGCATCGGCTCTGCCGCGATCCAGCTGGCCAAGTGGCGGGGGGCGACCGTGATCACCACCGTTGGGTCTGAAGAGAAAGCAAAGAAAGCTCGTGCCCTCGGCGCCGACCAGGTGATTAATTACAAAACTCGCGACTTCGCAAAAGAGGTACTGCGGCTCACCGGTGATCGTGGCGCGGATTTGGTGTTCGAGCACATTGGCCCGGCCACTTGGGCGGGGTCCCTGCGCTCGATCGCCAAGGGCGGCCGGATGGTCACCTGCGGGGCGACGAGCGGGCGGGAAGTGGCGATGGATCTGCGGTTCTTCTTCGCCAAGGAGCTGCAGATTTCGGGATGCTACATGGGGGGCCGGGGCGAGCTCGACCAAGTGCTAAAGCTCGTGGCGCGCGGGACACTCAAACCGGTCGTGGACACGGTGTTCCCGCTGCGCGACGCGGCCGCGGCCCACGCCCGCATGGAATCCCGTCAGCAGTTCGGTAAATTACTCTTAGTCCCGTAACATGAGATGTCACGCGTGGGCAATCTGAGCCGGGGCTGATGAAGGAGGTTGATGATGGCGCTGAAAGGCAAGCACATCGCGGTGCTCGTGGAGCAGTTGTACGAGGAGCTGGAGGTCTGGTACCCGATCTATCGTCTACGGGAGGCCGGGGTGAAGGTGTCCACCGTCGGGCCGGGGCACGCCGCCTCCTACAAGGGCAAGCATGGGTATGAGGTGCCGGAAGATTGCTCGATTGCGAAGGTTCGGCCCAATCAATTCCACGGCGTCATCGTCCCCGGCGGCTACGCCCCCGACCACATCCGCCGCACCCCAGCGATGGTGCAGCTCGTCAAAGAGATCTTCCAGCACCAGCACCCGGTCGGCGCCATCTGCCACGGGGCCTGGGTCCTGGCCTCCGCCGGGGTGCTGAAGGGGAAACGGTGCACCTGTTTTTCCGCCATCAAGGATGATGTGGTGAATGCCGGCGCCACCTACCTGGATCGTGAAGTGGTCCGTGATGGGAATCTGATTACCTCCCGTAAGCCGGCCGACCTGCCGGCCTTCATGCAGGCCTACCTCGCCGCCCTCGAAGAATAGCCCGTTTTGCGGAAAAGTTAAACGTACGATATCTTTGTTTTAACTCTTGACGCCGGCCCTAGGGGCGGGTATACTTTCGCTATCACGATGCCACTCCACGATATTAGCGACCAACGCTTCACCCAACGCCGGCGACGATCCCCCATGCGTCTGGCCGCGGTTTTGACCCTCGTCGGCTTCGCCCTGACTACCGCCACACCCTCTTTCGCCCTCCGCCAAGTCGGGTTGGAGGAAACGGGCAGTGCTCGAACAGAGCTCACCGCTGCCTTGGGAGCAAAAGGCCACGCCAACGATTCGATCGAAACCCTTGGTCTTTCAACGCGCCCACGCCTTGCATTGTTGCGCATGGGCATCAGGACCATCCCGCGGTTACTACGTGTACCGCCGGCTCGAGTGCAAAGGGAACATGCCGTTGGGCAGAAGACGATTGATGAGATCCGGCGAAAACTGGCAGCTAGGGGCTTCACGTGGTCAGAGCAGACTACCCACATGGAGCAGGATGTTGGCACGTTGATCAGGCTACTTGGTGACTCGGATCCCAACGTTCGCTGGTACGCCGCGTTTGCCCTTCGTGATCGTGGCCCCGACGCCGCGCCTGCGGTTTCTACCTTGATCTCTCTGCTGGAACAAGAAAACGACCCTGACCTCCTCCTCATCGTTACTCATGCCCTCGAGTCGATCGGCCCTGCCGCCGGGTCTGCCATCCCAACGCTGGCTCGGTTACGTAATAAACACAACAATGCTGACATCGGATGGCTCTTGGATATCGACTCGGCCATTCACAGTATCACTATCCAATACTATGGGAATCCATCCCCAGTCCCCGGCGGTTTGGAGGAGGGAAGGGTGCCGGAGTCGCTCCTGATCGTCGGCGATTCAGAGAGCGCACTCAACGTGGAGCTTGCGGAATCTTTCGGGCGAGCCGCGGAGGTGAAGAGGATTACCACTACCTACCTTCTTCCAGATGCCGACCGGATTCTAGCAAGTAGCGACCGACCTCAAGCCCTCGTGGTGACCAATGTGCAAGTTAGCGGGGTATCGGCGGAGCCATTGATTCGGACGGCGCTTTCGCATGGTGTGCCAACCCTGTTGGTGTCCGGGACGACGCCGGACAAGTTTCCGGATGGGTTGCGGCGACTTATTGGAAACGGCCTCCTCTTTGAAAACAAGATTGATGCGTTAAAGCCCGGTCCCTTCAAAACACTTCTCCAACAATTAGCTGCTCTTCGAATCGCCCCTCGTGTTGTCGCCCCTGAATTCCCGAAGCCGCTTCGGATTACCGAGGAGCAGAAGGATGGGGTTCGCGCGGCAATCCATGCGGGCCACGCCGGCATGGAAGAGACGCCTCAGTCCCGCGACGGATTTATGGCTACCAAGGATGCGGTGGAGCAGCAGCTTCGGGCGATCCTGGGACCAGCATTTCGTCTTGAGATCACCTCGGAAGTGACACGTCCCGAGAAACTCGACCCCGCCAGATTCAAGATGACGTTGTGGCCAGCGTTCATTCGGGCGGCCGGCATTGATGGTTCCGTACTGCAGCGCATCGTGATTTCGGAATGGAACAGTGAACAGTACACGACCCCGCTGGATGACGGATCGGTGGTTATCATGGATACCTCAGCGTTGTATGATGATAAACGTGAGATGATCTTGTTGAATGCTGATGGTTTCTCTGATCGTCATACGGCGTACACCATGTTGATTGTGGCGGCCGTGGCGCGGTTTGGGACAGACGGCCTTGAGCTATCAGAGCCGGAGCAGCATGGCCTTGCGGATTACTTGGTGTGGCGCATTCTGCAACGAGTCAGTCCTGATGAAGCCCCACAATATTACGAGGAGTATGTGAGCCCGCATCGGCTCACGCAGGCAGCCCCCCGCGTGATCAATCTTGGTGACCATCTTCTCACACAAATGCAGAAGGCCGCCGAGTTGCCCATAGACCACCCCGTAGCCCAGGCAGTCTATGATTCGATCGATGTGGAGCAGGTCAAGCAGGCGCCGACGGACCTTTGGGTCTACCTCGACCCGACATTGTTTAACGTGCCGGAGCATCAACTTCAACGCATGGGCTATGCCATTGAACAGGGTCTGGGTGCGCTCAAAGGGGTCCCGAAGATTCTCATCACAACCGATCCGCAACTTGCTGTGACAGAACAATCCAAGGGCGTCGACGTTTTACGGATCGTGGCCGCGGAGCGGTCTGACGAACTGGTCGGCTGGACGATCGGGTTAACAGGTTTGGGCAACCGGCACTTGCCCGTTGAGGCCATCCCGACGCTCATCTTGCGAGGAGTCGGCCACAAGGGTCAAGCCATCGGGGTGGACGCCACGCCGTATTTGACGTTAGAGGGCAAGACTCTGGAGGCCGTCTTCGACCGCCTCACGGAGATCTTCGGCTAGCCCCTCTCTCGCGTTTTCCGCACTGCCCGCGGGTCGCTCGGTCCGTTTCCGCTTGTCCCCTCCCTCGGGGCGAGATACAATAGCAGTTCTCAGCCCAAGCCGATGACCCCCTCGCTCACACAAGAACGCGTTCTCCAGGCCCTGGCTCAGGTGAAAGACCCGGAGCTGGGACGCGACCTCGTCTCCCTCGGCATGATCAAGGATCTGGCCATCAGCGGGGGCACGGTTTCATTTACCCTCGTCCTGACCACGCCGGCGTGCCCCCTCAAAGACCGCATTGAGCAGGATGTGCGGGATGCCCTGCGCCCGCTCCCCGGCGTGGAGCAGATCAATCTCACCTGGGCGGCCATGGTACGGCAGAGTCCTGGCCTGGGGGCGGCCGGCCTGACCGGTATCAAGAACGTCGTGGCCGTCGGCAGCGGCAAGGGGGGCGTGGGGAAAACAACGGTGAGCGTCAATCTGGCCGTGGCCCTGGCGCGCGACGGGGCGCGGGTGGGCCTCCTAGATGCCGATATCTACGGCCCGAACGTCCCGCTGATGCTCGGGGTGCGGCAACTCCCGCCGCTCCAGGGGGACAAGCTCGTGCCGGCCACCGCCCATGGAATCGCCGTCATGTCCATGGGGTTCCTCCTGAAGGATGATGAGGCCGTCGTCTGGCGCGGGCCGATGCTGCACGGGGCAATCCAGAAGTTCCTGCGCGAGGTGCTCTGGGGAGAGCTGGATTATCTGATCGTGGATCTGCCGCCGGGGACCGGCGATGTGCAACTAACCCTCTCACAATCCATCCCATTGACGGGCGCCGTGATCGTGACGACCCCGCAGGACGTAGCCCTCCTCGACGTCAAGAAAGCGATCTCGATGTTCCACAAAGTGAACGTCCCAATCCTGGGGCTGGTCGAGAACATGAGCACCTTCATCTGCCCGTCGTGCCGGACGGAGACGGCGATTTTCCGACGGGGCGGGGGGCGCGCGGCGGCAGAGGCGATGCAGACCCCGTTGCTGGGGGAGATCCCGCTGGTCCCGAGCGTTTGCGAGGCGGGCGACCGCGGGACCCCAATCGTCGTAGCGGCCCCCACGTCGCCGGTAGCCCAGGCCTTCGTCCAGATGGCCCGGCAGGTGGCCGCCCGCGTGAGCGTGTTGTCGGCCCAGGCGACGCCGCAGTTTGTGGGGTTGTGAGTCCGAAGCGACGGATCTACGTGGACATTTCGGGCAGCACCTGCCCAACGAAGGGATCTGTGGAGGTGCTCGAAGCCCTGCGGGCGGAGGTGGCCCGGCGGGGACTGCAGGACCAAGTGACAGTCGAGGCCCGCGGCTGTTTCGGGCTGTGCCGCCTGGCCCCGAATCTGTACATCGAACCGGAAAATGTCTGGTACTCGCGGTTCACGTTGGCGGATGTGAAGGAGATCATCGAGGAACATATCGTGCACGGGCGCATCGTCCGACGGCTCGTGCACGCTCACCCGGAGGGAGAAGGTCATGGCCGTGGCCACTGCGCATGAAATTGAGGTTGGCGAGCTTGCACCGGATTTTACGTTGAAAGATGAAAATGCCCAAGAGGTGACGTTGTCCGGTTTCCGAGGGAAGAAGACCGTGGTGCTGGCGTTCTACCCTTTTGATTTCAGCCCGGTTTGCACTAACGAGAACTGCGCGCTCACCGCCGATCTGCCGAAGTTCGAGGAGAAGGAGACCGTGGTGTTCGGGATCTCCTGCGACTCCTGGTTCACGCACAAGGCCTGGAAGGAGAAGCTCGGCCTCAAGCAGGCGTTGCTGAGCGACCTCAAGCGCGAGGTGTGCCAGGCCTATGGCCTTTACTTCCCGGACCTGAATTGCTCCAAGCGGGCGACGGTCGTGGTGGGGAAGGATGGCCGGGTCACCTTCAAGAAAGTGCAGGAACTGAAGGTCGCCCGCAGCAATCAGGATATCCTGAGCGCGATTCAGTAACCGTTCGATGGCGCCCCGTCCAGCGTGGGGGCTCCGGGCCGTGGGCCTGGGGCTCGTCTGTCTGACCGGGTGCGCCGCGGAACCGATGACCCCTGTGGCCAGCGTCGAACAACCGGTCAATCATCTCGCACACTCCGCGAGCGCCTATCTCCGCAGCGCCGCCCACCAGCCGGTGGGATGGTTCGAGTGGGGGGAGGAGGCGTTTCGCACTGCGCAGGCGCTCGACCGGCCGATCCTGCTCGATGTCGGCGCGGTCTGGTGCCATTGGTGTCACGTGATGGACCGGGAATCCTACGAGAACCCAGCGATTGCCGCGATCATCAACGAGCGGTTCGTGCCGGTGAAGGTGGATGTGGATGCGCGGCCGGACATTGACCGCCGCTACCAGGAGCTCGTGAGCGCCCTGACGGGCCAGGGGGGCTGGCCGCTGACGGTGTTCCTGACGCCGACGGGGCAGGTGATCTATGGCGGGACCTACTTTCCGCCGGAGGATCGGCAGGGGATGCCGGGGATGCGTGGCATGTTGCTGAAGGTCGCCGAGCTCTACCAGACGCAGAAATCCCACCTCCTGGAGCAGGCGACACGGCTGCACGAGGAATTCGGCAAGCATCGCGCACAGTCGCTCAAGTCCGGGGAGCTGACTCCTGGGCTCCTCGATCGCCTGGCGACGACGTTGAGGCAACAGTTCGATGCCGAGCAGGGCGGCTTTGGCGAGGCGCCGAAATTCCCCTGTGCCTCGGCCCTCGAGCTCGCCCTCCAGCTCTCCGTGCGCCGGCAGGATACCGCCTTGCGTCGCCTCGTGACGACCACACTGGATCGGATGGCCGACGGCGGTCTCCATGATCAGTTGAGCGGCGCGTTTCACCGCTACTCGACCGACCGGTTCTGGCGGGTGCCCCACTTCGAAATTCTGCTGACGGTGAACGCGGAGCTGCTCGCCCTCTACACACATGCCTACCAGGTGACCCATGAACCGCGCTATCGGGAGGTGGCGGAGGGGATCATCGCTTACGTGACCACCACCTTGTCGGATCAGCCCCGCGGCGGATTCTACGGAAGCCAGGATGCCGACTACTCGCCCGACGATGACGGGGATTACTACACCTGGACGGTGGCGGAGGCCCGCGCGGCGCTCACCGCTGATGAATTTGAGGTGCTCCGGCGCGCCTACGACATCGAACCGCAGGGGGAGATGCGCGAGAACCCGGCGAAGAACGTGCTCTACGTGGCGGCCAATCCGACACAGATTGCCGAGGCGCTGAAGCGCCCGCTCAGCGATGTGCAATCACTGTTGACCAATGGCCGGACGAAACTGCTGCGGGCGCGCCGGCAACGGAAGGTCCCGTTCGTGGATCCAACGTTCTATCTTCATTGGAACGGGCTGATGATCTCGGCCTATCTGGAAGCGGCCGCGGTGTTCGATCGGCCGGACGCGCAGGCCTTCGCGCTCAAGACGCTCGATCGGCTCTGGACGAACGGGTGGCGAGAAGGGACGGGGCTCAGCCACACGGTGGTGGCTGATTTGCCGGGTGTCCCTGGGCTCCTCGAGGATTACGCGCAGATGGCCGCCGCCTCACTGGACGCCTATCAGGTGACGCAGGATCCAAAGTATCTGGCGCGGGCTCGCCAACTGATGGACGAGGCGATTCGACGGTTCTGGGATGAGGCGGGCGGTGGATTCTTTGATAACGAGGCGCACCCAGGGGCGCTCGGGGCGTTGCAGGAGCGCCGGAAGCCAATTCAGGACGCGCCGACCGCCTCGGGCAACGGGATCGCGGTCGGCGTGCTGCAACGGCTGGCGGCCCTGACGGAAGAACCACGCTATCAGACACTGGTGGAGCGGACGCTCAAGGCGTTCGCGGGGAATATTCCGGAGTACGGCCTCTTTGCCGCGACCTTGGCACAACAGGTTGATTTGGTGCTCCGGCCGCCGGCGCACGTCGTGATCGTGGGGCCGGCCAGTGCGGCGACACGCGCACTGATGACGGCAGCGTTGCAGGCCTATTCCCCAGGGAAAACGATCCAAATGAAGCCACAGAATGGCCCCCCGTCCGCGCAACTGTGTGTGGGGACCACCTGTCGACCGCCGATCACCGATCCGGCGGCCTTAGCCGCGGCGCTGACGGAACCGACCTCCTCATGATCTGGGATTTTCAGGGAGAGTACCCGGTGATTCACCCGTCGGTCTTCGTGGCCGAGGGGGCCGATGTGATCGGGCGCGTGACGATCGCCCGCGGCGCCAGTATCTGGTTCCGCTGCGTCCTGCGCGGCGACGTGAACCGGATCGCGATCGGGCAGGAGACGAATGTGCAGGATGGATCCGTGCTGCATGTAGGTCGCCGGGAACCCTGTCTGCTCGGAGACCGTGTCAGCGTCGGGCATCTGGCGAACGTGCACGGCGCGCGGATTGACGATGGAGCGCTGATCGGTATGGGGGCCACGATCCTCAATGATGTGCGCGTCGGGCGCGAGGCGATCGTCGGCGCAGGCGCGCTCGTCCCCGAGGGGATGCGGATCCCGCCGCGGATGCTGGCCGTGGGCGTGCCGGCCCGCGTAATCCGCAAGGTCTCGGCGAAGGAGCTGAACGAGGTACGGTTTTGGGTGAAGAACTACTGTCACCGGGCACAACTCTACCGCACCCAACAGGGGCAGGGATGACGACCGCCATCACTCGTCAGACCGAGGAGCAGGTGCTCGAGCAAGAGGTGAAGCGCCACATCGCGGTCACCAGTTGGGGCGGGCTTCTGCGGATGGTGGAGCAGGTGTACAACTGGGGGCGGCGCTCCTCGATCTGGCCGCTCCAGTTCGGCCTGGCCTGCTGTGCCATTGAAATGATCTGCACTGCCGCGTCGCGATTCGACATCGCGCGGTTCGGCGCGGAGCTGTTTCGTGCCAGTCCCCGCCAAGCCGACCTCATGATCGTGTCAGGCACCGTCACCAAGAAGATGGTGCCGATGATCGTCCGGCTCTACAACCAAATGCCCGAGCCGAAATACGTGATCTCGATGGGGGCTTGCGCCACAGGCGGCGGCCCGTTCAAGGAAGGGTACAACGTGGTCTCCGGCATTGATAAATTTATCCCGGTGGATGTCTACATCCCGGGCTGCCCGCCGACGCCGCAGGCCCTCCTTCATGGTTTGATGACGTTGCAAAAGATCATTGATGGCCAATCGCTTCGCACCGTTTCCTGGTATGGCCCGGAGGCGGCCGCGGAGACGCCGGTGCCGTTGCTGGGGCCCGACCTGGTGGATCAGCGGCGGATTCCGGAGATTCAGTCGGCGTCCGCGCCCGCTGCGGCCCAGGCCCCAAAGGTACCGCCCACGATCCCGGCGCCCGCGCTGACCACGGAGAGCCGCCGCCAGCCCTTGATGGACCGGATTAACGCTGCCGTCGGGGCTGGGGCCGTCGCCGCCCAAGGGGAGGCGCTGGTGGTGGCGCCCGAGCGAGCAATCGCCGTTGCTACCTACCTTCGCGACCAGGCCGACCTTCGCTACGACTACCTCGCCAATCTCACGAGTACCGATTACACCGATTGCTTTGAGGTGGTCTGTCATCTCGTCTCGACGGCGCGCGTCGAGAAACCGCTGATGCTCAAGCTCCGGACTCCCAAGCAAGACCCCCATCTTCCCTCACTCACCTCGGTCTGGCCGGGCGCGAATTTTCAGGAGCGGGAAGTGTACGACATGATGGGGATCCGGTTCGATGGGCATCCGAATCTCAAGCGCATTCTCATGTGGGACGGGTTCGAGGGCTGGCCGCTGCGCAAGGCCTATCTCGAGCCGTACTACGAAGAGCCCGGCAAGATGTTCACGAGCCGGTGGAAAGAGGGGCATCACCAGCGGGCGGAGGCCCGGGTCCGGTGGCATGACAATGTGCAGTACCCGGCCGGCTGGGATCCGGCCACCTTCATTCCGTCCGGTGAGGAGGCCGCCCCACCGGTCAGCAACGAGGGGACGACGGTCCAGCGCGTCGGGGAGGATTTTCTCGTCGTCAACTTGGGGCCTCAGCACCCCTCGACGCACGGCGTGTTCCGCATGAAAATCGCGGTGGACGGGGAGCGGATCATAGGGCTCGAGCCGGTGATGGGCTACATGCACCGGAACCACGAGAAGATCGGCGAGCGGAACGCCTACATCATGAACTTCCCCTACACCGACCGGCTGGACTATATCACCTCGATGGGGAACAACTTCGGCTATGCGATCACGGTCGAGCAGCTGCTGGGGCTGAAGGTGCCGGAGCGGGCGGACTACCTGCGCGTCATTATGGCAGAGTTCACCCGCGTGCTCAGCCATGCCTGGGCGATCGGCTTCCTGCTCAACGACCTCGGGGCGTTTTTCACGCCGGCCCTCTATGCCATCGAGGAGCGGGAGTTGATCCTCGATCTCTTTGAGATGGTCTCCGGTTCGCGGATGATGTGCAACTACTTCCGGTTCGGCGGGGTGGCGGCGGATCTTCCTGAGGGATTCCTGCCGCTCGCCACGCAATTGGTCACCGAGCGCCTCCCGCGGGCCATTGATGAAATTGACCGTTATCTGAGCCGCAACGAGATCCTCCTCTCGCGGTGCCAGGGAGTGGGCGTTTTGCCGGCGGAGCGGGCGATTGCTCTCTCCACGGCCGGGCCGGTGCTGCGTGGCTCGGGTATCCCCTACGATGTGCGCCGGGCGCATCCCTACTCGATCTATGATCGATTCAAGTTCGAGATCCCCACGCAGCGGGCCGGGGATGTCTACGCCCGTTACCAGGTGCGGATCGCGGAGATGCGCGAATCGCTAAAAATCTTGCAGCAGGCGTTCAAGGAACTGCCCGCCGGAGAGATTCAGGCCGGCAAGAAGGCCTGGAACATCCGCGTGCCGGCGGGGGAGGCCTACGGCCGCGTGGAGAATCCCAAGGGAGAGCTCGGTTTCTACATCGTTAGCGACGGCACCGATCATCCGTACCGCTATCACGTCCGCAGTCCCAGCTTCATCAACCTGACGGCGCTCGAGGAGATGTGCCGCGGGCATCTCGTGGCCGATGTCGTGGCGATTCTCGGCTCGCTCGACATCGTTCTCGGGGAAGTAGACCGCTAATGGCCCTCTACGGACTGGAACTCCTCCGTGGGTTGGGGGTTACCTTCACCCACTTTGTCCGATCCTACACGCGAGGGATCGGCCGGCCGTTCACGCGGCAGGGGGCCGTGCAGCAGCGTCCGGGAGACCGTGGCATTTTCACCGTCTCCTACCCGGACGAACGCCTGAAGGTCCCGGAGCGGTTTCGTGTGATCCCATTTCTGCTCTACAACGGTCAGCCGGGCGAGCCGGTGAAAGAGGAGGCGATCCGCTGCACCGCCTGCGGGATCTGCGCGAAGGTCTGCCCGCCGCAATGCATCTGGATTGTGCAGGCCAAGGATGCCACCACTGCGAAGCCAAAGCCCAAACCGGCTGAGTTCTTCATTGATGTGGATGTCTGCATGAACTGCGGCCTCTGCGCCGAGTACTGTCCCTTTGACGCGATCAAGATGGGACATGAGTTCGAGCTCTCCAACAGCGAGCGGGAGCAATCGCACATTTTCGATATGCCGCGGCTGATGGTACCGACGGGCACGTACGCGACGACTCACCCGATCGCCTGGGGCGACGAAGAGGCCAAGCGGGCCGCGGCGGCCGCCAAAAAGGCGGCCGCTCCCGTGCCCAGTGGGGCGACCGGGGGAAATCCTGCGTCGGGGACGGGGGCCTAATGGGCCAGGGCATCTACACGCTCAACTACGTGGGGCTCGCCCTCTTGGCGCTCGCCGCCCTAGTGGTGCCGCTGCTGCCGATCGTGCTGGCCCGGTTCGTGGCGCCGCGGCGCCCCTCGCCGACCAAGCAGGAGCCCTACGAATGCGGCGTGCCGGCCGCCGGCAATCCCTGGGCGCAATTCCGAATTCAATACTACTTGTATGCGATCATCTTCGTGGTGTTTGATGTTGAGGTGCTGTTTGTGTTCCCGTGGGCGATCGCGTTCCGCCACGCCGGGGTCGTGGGGTTCCTAGCGATGGCCAGCTTTATTCTCGTGCTCGCGTTGGGACTTATCTACGCCTGGCAGAAAGGAGCGCTGGAATGGGACTAGCGCTGCTGCGCATGGGGGTGGGTGCCGCGCTGATTTTGGCGCTGGCTCCCGTCATCATGATGTATCTGACCTGGCTGGAGCGGAAGGTGATCGCCCGCATGCAGGATCGCTTCGGGCCGACTCGCGTAGGGAAGTACGGGCTGCTGCAGCCGATCGCCGACGGGATTAAGATGCTGACGAAGGAAGATGTGGTGCCGGCCGGCGCCGACCAGCTCCTGCACCTGCTGGCCCCCATCGTGATTGTGGTGCCGGCGATCCTGATCTTTGCCGTGCTCCCATTCGGCCCGCGGTTGATCGTCCTCAATCTGAATACCGGCGCCCTCTTTTTCCTCGCGGTGAGCTCCCTGCAAACGCTCGCGATCTTCATGGCCGGCTGGGGTTCGCACAGCAAGTTCCCATTGCTCGGGGCGCTGCGGACCGTGGCGCAGCTCGCCTCCTACGAGGTGCCGATGCTCCTCTCGCTCGCGACCGTAGGGATGATCGCCGGGTCGTTCTCCACGGTGGCGATCGTGGAGGCGCAGGCGGCGCGATGGTTCGTCGCCACCCCGTGGGGCTTCACGGCTTTCATCATCTTTTTGCTTTGCGCGCTGGCGGAGGTGAACCGTACCCCTTTCGATCTCCCCGAGGCGGAGTCGGAACTCGTGGGCGGCTTCCACACCGAGTACAGCGGCATGAAGTTTGCGCTCTTCTACATGGCGGAGTTTCTGGGGGCCTTCGCGATCTCCGCGCTGGCGGCGACGCTGTTCCTCGGCGGGTGGCGAGGGCCGTGGCTGCCGGGCTGGCTCTGGATGTTGCTCAAAACCTACGGGCTCGTCTTCGTGATGATTTGGATCCGCGGCACCTGGCCACGCTTCCGCATTGACCAACTGCTTGCCTTCGCCTGGAAATGCCTCCTGCCGGTATCGCTGGTGAATCTGCTCGCGGCCGGTGGCTGGCAGCTCCTGCCGGCGCCGTGGGGCAGTGTCGTCGCCGTCGCCAGCGTGGCGGCCACGTTCCTCGTCACGTCGCAGCTCTGGATTCCCCGGGCCACGGCCCGCGCGACAGTTGCATCCAATTTCCCGGCATGATAGACTGTCTCTCACTTAAGGAGGAACCCCTCGCATGTCGTACGTGATTACCGAGAAATGCTTAGGAGAGCAGTACGGCGCCTGCGCTGAAGTCTGTCCAGTCGACTGTATTCATCCCGGCAATTACAAGAATGAAACGTTCATGATCATTGACCCCGAGGTCTGCATCACCTGCGGGGCCTGTTTGCCGGTCTGCCCGATCGGCGCCATCGTGGAATCCGAGGATCAGAGCCCCGAATGGGCGAAGATCAACAAAGAGCTCACCCCACAGTTCAAGGGGACTCCGCGGATCACGCCGCGCCCGTCCAACGATCCGCCCCGCAAGCCCGGCAACAAGCTCGTCTAAGAGAGGGTTCACCGGTCACTTGGCGCTCCCGTCGTTCACGCGGCGGGGGCGCGTTGTTTTGAGAGGTTGATGACGCCACGCACCTTTGCCCCAGCCACCGAAGCCCAGATCACCCAAGCGATCGTCCGCGCCTTTGCCAAGGAGTTCGACGGGCTGGTGCGCAGCGACTGTCTGGTGGTGGGCGCCGGGCCCAGCGGGCTCATGGTGGCGCGCGACCTGGCCCGGCGCGGCCGGAAGGTGCTCGTCGTGGAGGAGACCAACTACCTCGGCGGCGGGCTCTGGTTAGGCGGCTATCTCTTTAACAAGCTCACCGTGCGCGCCCCCGCCCAGCGTCTCCTCAAGGAGCTCGGCGTCCCGGCGCGCCAGGTGCGCCCCGGGCTCTACGTGGCGGACGCCCCGCACGTCTGCGCCAAGCTGATTGCCGCCGCCTGCGATGCCGGTGTGAAGTTCGCGCAGATGACCGAGATGGTGGACGTGATCGTGCGCGAGGGGGGACGCGTCGAGGGACTCGTCATCAACTGGTCCCCGGTCTCGGCGCTCCCCAGGGGGCTCGCCCACGTGGATCCCGTGGCGCTCGAGTCGAAGGTGGTGGTGGATGCCACGGGGCATGACGCCGCGGTGATGCGGTTGCTCGCGCGGCGGGGGCTGGCGGCCGCCGTCCCCGGTGACGGGGCGATGTGGGTGGAGAGCGGTGAGCAGGCGGTGATGGACCGCACCGGAGAGGTGTACCCCGGCGTCTTTGCCACTGGGCTGGCGGTGTCGGCGGTCTATGGCACGCCGCGGATGGGTCCCGCCTTCGGTGCGATGCTGTTGTCGGGCCGCCGCTGCGCCCAGTTGATCGAGAGCGCCTATTTTGACTAGGCGGTCTCAGAGTGGTACAGTGAGAGTGATTATCACGAAGGAGGAACCGAGCCATGACTGATTGGTACAGCAATATCCATCTCGTCGTCCGATGGTTGCATGTCATCGCTGGGATTACCTGGATCGGGCATCTCTATTTCTTTAATTTTGTGAACGTGCCGCTGCAAGGGGCGCTGGATGACGCCACGAAGAAAGCGGTCAACCCCCAGCTGATGCCTCGGGCCCTCTGGTGGTTCCGGTGGGGGGCGATGATCACCTGGCTCGCAGGGTTAACACTCTTTACGCTCATCTACATGTACACGCCGGGCATGGGATTCGGCCCGAACAGTTTATTCCGCGAGACGACCGGCGGGATCACGGCGCGGGCCGCCTGGATTCTCATCGGGATGACGTTGGGCACGATCATGTGGTTCAACGTCTGGATGATCATCTGGCCGACCCAGAAGCGGCTGCTCACAGGGAAGGTACCGGCTGACCAGATCCCGGCCGCGCGCAAGAAAGCGCTCCTGGCCTCCCGGGTAAATACCTTTCTCTCCGGGCCGATGCTCTTTGGGATGCTGGCCCCCTCGCACTACGGCGCGATGAACGCCGGCTCGCTGGTCCTGGCGTTCGGTCTCGGCCTGCTCGCCATCTGGTGGAGCATCAAGGCGTCTCCCACCGTTGGGAAACTGACCTGATCGTGCTCTCAGCCCCCGGCTTGCGAACCGCGCGGGTCGGGGGTGGCCTCTCCCAAGCTGCACGGGCGTCGGCCCCACTTCCATGACACGCCTTCGAAGATTCGTGACGGGACTCCTTCGGCACCGGTATGGGGCGACGTTGTGGATTTTTCTGATCGCCGCCGCGATCACGGGAGGGGCCTGCGTCCTTTTCATGTGGGCGTTTGAGTGGGTGCTGAATCACCGGCTCGACTTCCAGCGGGTGGGCGGCTGGTGCTGGCTCACCACCCCACTCCTGTTTCTGCTGGCAGTAGAGCTAATCCGACGCCTGGCTCCCAGCGCAGCCGGCACCGGCATCCCGCAGACTATCCATGCGGCTGAACAGCTCACCTACGAGACCCAAAAGCGCCTCGCCCCCCTGGTTTCAGCCAAAACAATGCTGGTGAAAGTAGCGACGCTCCTGATCGGAGTCTGGGCCTGTGCCTCTACGGGGCGCGAAGGTCCAACGGTGCATGTCGCGGCCTGCCTGTTTTTCAGCATGGTGTTGTTAGCCCGGCGCTGGACCGGCCTCAACCTCGACCTGCGCTCGGCAGTCATCGCCGGTGGGGCGGCCGGGCTGGCCGCGGCGTTCAACACCCCGTTGGCCGGCGTCACCTTCGCTATCGAGGAGCTCTCGAGTAACTACTTTGTCGCCATTAAAGATTTTGTGTTGATCGCGATCATTGTGGCCGGGCTCGCGGCCAAATCACTGACCGGGGAATACACCTACTTCGGGCGGCTCCTGGCTCCCGCGGCACTGCCCGTCAGCGCGATTTTCCTGATCGGGATTGGCGTGGGAGGCGCAGGGGCTTTCTTCACCTCGGTGCTGATGCGCGGCAAGCATCTGCTGGACCGCTTCCAGCGCGGGACGCTCCGTTACCTGCTGCCAGTGCTGTTCGCCTGGCTAGTCCTGGCGTGCGCCTCGGTCGCGGGGGCGAACGTGCTCGGCCCCGGCAACAAACCGGCCCAGCTACTGGTCGACGGACAGTACGCCCCTTGGGCCATGGGATTCCCGGTCTGGAAAATGGCGGCGACGCTCTTCACCTACTGGTCCGGAATTGCGGGCGGCATCTTCGCCCCCTCGCTCTCGATGGGCGCGACGCTCGGGGGCGACGTGGCGCATGGGTTGGGGTGGTCCATCGCCAGCTGCGCGCTGGTCGGGATGGCCGCCTTCCTCTCCGGCGCAATCCAAGCCCCGATCACGGCCTTTGTCATCATCTTTGAAATGACCGGCCATCACCAATTGCTCCTGCCGGTGATGCTGGCATCGCTGCTGGGTTCGATGACCGCACGGGTGTGTGGCGCCAAACATTTCTATCAATCGCTGGCTGATGAGTATCACCATCTGGTGAGGTAAACTAAACGGTGCGGGGAAGGAGGCGAGGCGCTATGCGACAACCGGGGATCGTCGTGCTGCTGGTGGGGATACTGGGGATTGCGGGTGTCGCCACCGCGTATGAGAAGGAGGGCGGACCGAGAGATGGAGACATGCCCCCGGCCATCCGGGCTCTCAAAGAGAAATACCATGCGCGCCGGGAACAACTGCATAACGAATACCGGCAAAAGATGGAAGCGCTTGAACAGGAGGAGCGCACGGAGTTCCAGGCCGCGATGAAGACGGCGCATGAGCAGCAGATGCAGGAGATGGAAAGCAAGTATCAACAGCGCAGGCAGGAGATGGATAAGCGGTGGGAGGAGCACCGGCAGGAGCTACAAAAAGGCAGACCGTAATGGGGACGCCTCCGCCGGTCCGGCAAATCAAAAAGGTGTGGAAACAGATTCCGACCATCGAAGGGGCCGGGGTGCGGCTGAACCGCGTCTTCGGCTTCCACGAGGTGCCGCAGCTCGACCCGTTCTTGTTGCTCGACTGCTTCCGCTCTGACCACCGCGATGACTACGTGCGTGGCTTTCCCTGGCATCCGCACCGCGGCATTGAAACGATCACCTACGTGCTGGATGGCGACGTGGAGCACCAGGACAGTTTGGGGAACCGCGGCATCATCCGGCCCGGCGACGTGCAATGGATGACGGCGGGGAGCGGGATCGTGCACCAGGAGATGCCGCAGGGGAGCGCCAAAGGGCGGATGTGGGGATTTCAGCTCTGGGCAAATCTTCCCCGGCGACAGAAGATGATGGACCCTCGCTACCGGGAGGTGACCGCCACGCAGATCCCGGTCGTCACTACGCCGGAGGGGGCCACGGTTCGTATCATCTGTGGGCAGGTGGGGAGCGTGCGAGGGCCGGTGCAAGAAATCGTCACCGATCCGGAATATCTGGATGTCTCACTGCCGACCGGGAAATCCTTCACCCATGCGGTGAAGGAGGGCTACACTGTGTTCGCCTACGTCGTGGAGGGCGAAGGGTATTTTGATGCGGGCCGCAACCCGTTTGACCGTGAGGCGATCGGCGAGAACTACTTCGATCTCGCGCCGTCCTGCACCTGCCGAGAAGGGACTAGCGCTCTCTACGCCGAGGGCGGGGACACGATCCGCGTGACGACTAACAAAACCCCGGTGCGGTTTCTGCTCGTCTCCGGCAAGCCGCTCAAGGAGCCGGTGGCCTGGTACGGTCCGATTGTGATGAATACGAAGGAGGAGCTACGAACCGCGTTTGATGAGTATCAGGCCGGGACGTTTATCAAACAGGGCGAAGGATCAGGGAAGAAATGACGCGTCCCCAGTCACAGGCCGCCAGCGCCACCGACTTTGCGGAACGCGAGGGCGTCCCGAAAATTGATAGTTGAGCAAATAATATGCGCCCTGTTGACCAACCCCCAGCCGTGGACTTAAGACAATCCGAAGCGCCCGAACAAGCCATTTCCCCAAGCAAGAGAACTTGTTATTACTATTGGCTTATTGAGCCAGTGCCTGAGCACTTCGAGGACACCGCTGATTCGATACCGGCTTTGGAAATTCCTATCAAGAAAGGTCGCGAGACATATAGGTTGGCTTTGTTTACAGATAAAGATGGTCAAGCCGTGTACGCAAGACTCAAAATCCCATCTTTGCGTTGAGAGCACATTCCTAAAAGTCTCTTGCCGATGATCCAAGCCATAAAGGAACATTTACTCACAGTCCTCCATATAACCTATAATCGTGAGTGTCAATTTTTTGAGCGCCCATTATGGGCTTTTGCTGAGCTAGGAAAGCCCTATAAAATATCCCTCAACATCAAAATCCATCTCACAAGGTCTCCTCTTCACGTTGAAGATACAAGAAGATTTTTTGCAGGGAGCTTCCCCGCTCGAGAAGAAATTAGGTTGCTTTTAGATGGTACCAACATACATATTCCACTCCAATATAGATATTTGTCTCTCTACAAGATTTTGGAATTAGAATTCAAATCCAAGAGCAAGTGGAAGAAAGCGCAACTAGCGCAGTTTCTTAAAGAACACCGAAGCCATTTTCGAAAAGCAGGTTTTTTAAGGAAACCATCAATATATCTCCATTCGGTCCGACTTAGATGTGCACACATCAAAAGCGGTAAGAAAGAGCGCTTTGGGGTAACACACTTGAATTATAGAGAGGCTCGGCAAGTAGAACGCCTACTACCGGTAATATGGAAAATGTGTACTGCTGTTATAAATCAACGAGCTGGCGGTAAATTCGCACTAGGTGATTCACCGGAAGAAGTGGGTCGATGGATTAAAGAGTGACGATACTTTATGGAAGCGACCGATGGGTACCATTTCCAGGAGTGACGGGTTGAAAACCTGAGATGTTGCGTGCGCGGCATGGGGCCTACGTGGTGTACATGGTGCGGTGTACCGATGGGACGTACTACACGGGGGCGACCAACAACCTGGAAGCGCGGATCAAGCTCCACAATGCGGGCAATGGGGCGAAGTATCTGAGAGGGAAGGGGCCGGTCACGCTCGTGTATACGAAGGGGTATCAATATTATCGGCGGGCATTGCAAGCGGAAGCGCGATTGAAGAAACTGACGAGGGGCGAAAAGGAAATGCTCGTCCAGCGTTATGCTGGGCCCACTGATTTCTTGTCCTACGGCCGCGAAATCAAAGATGTGGGCCCATCCGTACGAGTGGAGGAATGATGGAAAAAAAGTTATTCCTCCACTCGTACGGATGCCAGATGAACGTCCGCGACGGCGAAGAAGTCGCCGGTCTCTTGATGAAGCAGGGGTTTGCCCTTGCGGCCTCGCAGCAGGAGGCGGATGTGCTCCTCTTCAACACCTGCAGCGTGCGAGAACACGCTGAGGATCGGGTCTGGTCGAATGTCGGGGCACTCAAGATCCTGAAAGCCCAACGTCCCGAACTGATTATTGGAATCCTCGGCTGCATGGCGCAGGCTCACAAGCAGACCATCTTCCGGCGGATGCCCCACGTGGACTTCGTCGCGGGGCCGGCCAATCTGTATGACGTCCCGGAGCTGATCGCGGCTATCGAGGAGGAGCGGCAACCGATGCTGGCGGTGCACAATCGCCGGCGACCGGAGTTCCAGCAGATCGCCTACCACTCGCATGAATCGGTCTCCGCCATGGTGACCATCATGGAGGGGTGCGACAAATTCTGCACCTACTGCATCATCCCGTTCACCCGTGGGCGCGAGATCAGCCGCCCGGCGGCGCAGGTGTTGGAGGAGGTGCGCGGGGTGGTCGAGCGGGGGTTCCGCGAGGTGATGCTGCTCGGGCAAAACGTGAATTCTTATGGTCGGCGGCTGCCAGCTGGGGAACAGACCACCTTCCCGGCATTGCTGCGGCAGGTGAACGAGGTCCCTGGCCTCGAGCGAATCCGCTTCATCACGAGCCACCCGCACGACGCCAATGAGGCGATGTTCGCCGCGATGCGGGATGGGGAGCACGTGTGCGAGCACCTCCACTTGCCGGTGCAGTCGGGCTCCGACCGGGTGCTGGCCCGGATGCAGCGCGGCTATACCTTCGACGAGTACGTGGCGAAGGTGGAGGCGCTGCGGCGCGCGGTGCCGGAGATCGCCCTTTCGACGGACGTCATCGTCGGCTTCCCGGGCGAGACCGACGAGGAGTTCCAGGAGACGCTTCGGCTGATGGAGACGGTGCGGTTTGATTCGGCCTTCATGTTCACTTACTCCCCGCGGCCGTTAGCGAAGGCCTCCGCCTGGGAGGATGACGTGCCAACCGCCATGAAGGGCCGTCGGCTACAAACGTTACTGGCCCTCCAAGAGGAGATTGCACACGCGCGAGACCTGGCCTGCGTGGGACGCCTGGTCGAGGTGCTGGTGGAGGGGCCGAGCGCGAAGGACCCCACCCAGATGACCGGCCGCGCCCGAGACAACCGGCATGTCGTCTTTCCGGGGGCGCACGATCTCGTGGGACAGCTCGTGCGCGTCCGGGCCGAGGCGGTCCGGGGCCACACGCTCGCGGGAGTCCTCGTCGGATGAAACGACTTCTTGTCAGTCTCATCCTGCTCTCAGGCACGCCGGCCGCTTGGGCGCAATCGCCACCGACTGGCCAGAGGGCCGTACCGGCGCTCGATTCAGCGCCGGGTACTGCACCCCACGATGTAGAGGCCGCCTATCTCCGAGGAGATTACGCGACGGTGATTCGGCTCAGCGAACCGTCGCTGGCCGGGACGTCGACCGAGACCCCCGATGAATTGTGGTACCTGACTGGAATGTCCCAGCTGGTTCTACAGCGGTACGACGCAGCTCGGCGCACCTTTCAGGATCTGATTGATCGATCACCGGAGGGCCGCTGGCGGCTCCGGGCAGAAACCGGCCTCGCCCGCGCCGTCTGGAAATCGGGAGATGCCGCGCGCGCCGTGACCCTCTATCAAGCGGCGCTCGAGCAAACGAACCCCGGGACGCCGGAGGCCCTCGCAATCCAGTACGATTTGGGTCAGGCGGCGAAAGCGGCCGCGCGCTGGGAGCTCTCGCACACCACTCTGCAAGGTCTCGCCACGCGCTGGCCGTCCAGTTTCGAGGCGCAGATGGCCCAGCAAACGCTCCAGAATGCCGACTTTGGATTCTGGGTGCAGGTAGGCGCGTTCGGGCAGCGGGAGAATGCGGGGCGGCTCCAGCGGGAGCTGACCCGTCGCGGCTACGCCGTGACGGTAGACCGGACTCTCTCCGAGGGACGAGCCATCTACCGTGTGCGGCTCGGGCGGTTCGCCAGCCGGGCGGAGGCGGTGCAGACCGCTCGCAGACTGACTAGATCCGGATTCCCCGCCAAGGTGGTGCCGTGAACCAGCGACCGCCGCGGCTCCTCGTGCTCGTCGGCCCGACTGGCAGCGGCAAGAGTGCCGTGGCGATGGCGCTGGCCCAGGAGTTCCAGGGAGAAATCCTCTCAGCCGATTCCATGCAGGTCTATCGCGGCATGGAGATCGGCACGGCAAAGCCGACGAGCGTGGATCGCCGGGCCGTGCCGCACCATGGCCTGGATCTGGTTGAGCCACAGATTGAATTTACGGTAGCGATGTACCGCCGCTACGCGCTGGCCACCCTCGCGGCGATCCAGGCCCGCAGGCACTGGCCAATCATGGTGGGAGGCACAGGGCTCTACATCCGGGCGATCATTGACGGTCTCTGTCCGGCCCCGCCGGAGGATCCGGCCTGCCGGCAGACGCTGGCGGCCGAGGCCGCCCAGGTCGGCTCCGCCGCGCTGCATGACCGCCTCCGCGCTGCCGATCCAGCCACCGCGGAAAAACTTCACCCTCACGATACCCGGCGGATCATTCGAGCCCTGGAGGTGTATCAGGTGAGCGGGCGGCCGCTGAGCGTCTGGCAGACCGCGACGACCGGCTTGGCCATGGAGTGGCGCGTGACCCAGGTCGGACTGTCACGCCCCCGAGAGGAGCTCTACGAACGGATCGAGACTCGCGTGCGCGAGATGGTCGCGGCGGGGCTCATCGAGGAGGCGCGCGCCCTGCAGGCCGCCGGCGTCAGCCGCACTGCCGCGCAAGCCCTCGGCTACAAACAGCTGTTCGCCGCGTTCGAGGGGCAGTGGAGCGTGGACGAGGCGATCGAGCGGCTGATTCAGGAGACCCGCCGGTACGCCAAGCGGCAGCTCACCTGGTTCCGCCGGGATTCCCGCATTCAGTGGCTCCCGCTCGACCCAAACGAATCGCCGCATCAGACGGCTACCCGCGTGCGCACTCTCCTTGCCGATTGACCTGCGCCGCCGCGAACGGGCGCTCCTCGTCACGGTTGCCTTTCACCGAACGGATCATCGCGACTCTTGGCCGGCGGAGGATGTGGCCGAGGAGCTGCGGCAGCTCGTGGCCTCCACGAACGTTGACATCGTCCAGGCCAGTGTCGTCACGCGCGACGCCCCCACACCCAACCTGCTCATCGGCACCGGTAAAGTCGAGGAGCTCCGGGCGGCGGCCGCGGAGGCCGGCGCCGATGTCGCCATCTTCAACCAGAACTTGTCACCGGCGCAGCAGCGCAACCTTGAAGAGGCACTCGATCTCAAGGTGATCGACCGGACGCAGCTGATCCTCGAGATCTTTGCGCAGCGGGCCCATTCGCAGGAAGGGAAGGTACAGGTGGCCCTTGCGCAATACACCTACCTCCTGCCACGCTTGACCGGGAAGGGGATTGCGTTGTCGCGCCTTGGCGGTGGCATCGGAACGCGTGGACCGGGGGAGCAAAAACTCGAGGTGGACCGCCGCAGAATCCGCGCGCAGATCGCCCGCTTGAAACAGGACCTCGCCGTGATCCGCCAGCGCCGAGGCCGGCGGCGGCAGGAGCGCCAGGGCCATGCCATCCCGACCGTCGCCCTCGTCGGCTACACGAACGCGGGGAAAACGACGCTCCTCAATGCTCTCACCCACACCCAGGCGGATGCCAAGGACCAACTGTTTACCACGCTCGACCCGATGGCCCGGCGCTTGACACTCCCCACGCACCAAGTAGTGATCCTCAACGACACCGTCGGCTTCCTGCACGCCCTCCCGCACCATCTGATTGAGGCGTTTCAAGCCACCTTGGAGGAGGTGCATGACGCTCAGCTCCTGCTCCACGTGGTGGATGCCAGCCACCCGCTGCGGGACGCACACTTGGCCGTGGTCGAGGAGGTCGTGCGCCAGCTCCACGCCGACGGGACTCCGCGCCTGACCGTCTTTAACAAACTCGACCGCCTGCCGCGCGAGGAGGCGCGCCAGCTCCAGCGCCAGCATCCGGAGGCGGTCTGCATCGCCGCGCTCACCGGGGAGGGGCTGCCCCAGCTCCTCGACCGCCTGGTGCATCAACTGGCCGGCTCACTGGTGGCGATTACCCTCACGATCCCCCGGACCGCCCAGGTCTGGGTGCACCGGATCTACGAGCAGGGGGCCGTGACTCGTCGACAGGATACCGAGGCGGGGATCCAGCTCGAAGCCTGGGTTTCCCAAGAGCTCCGGGGCATGCTCGCCCATGCCGGCTTTTTGACTTGACAGTCCGACACCCTCCGCGTATACTTATCTTGGGTTAGCACTCAAAATGATTGAGTGCTAACAGCCAGGAGGCGGTCATGGAAACGGGGCATTTCGAGTCACGGCGTAACAAAATCCTGGAATTCATCATTAAGACCTATGTCGAGACGGCGGAGCCGGTCGGCTCGGTCGAGGTCTGCCGGCGGTTTCATCTGCGCGTCAGTCCCGCCACCGTCCGGCACGTGATGGGGGAATTGGAGCACGAGAAACTCCTGACCCATCCGCACACCTCTGCAGGACGCATTCCGACGCCGCGGGGCTACCGGTACTACGTGGATCTCCTGATGACTCCACAGACGCTGACCACCGCAGAGGCGGAGGCGATCCATGCATTGATTCGTCAAGGGGATGACCCCCTGGAGGTATTGGAGACCGCCGCCCAGCTCATCGCCGATCTCACCGGCCAAGCCAGCGCGGTGTTGGCCCCTCGGATGTTGCAGAGCACCGTACGACGGATTGAGCTCATCCCGATGAATGGCCGTCGAGTTCTTGGCGTGGTGATGACCAACGAAGGGGTCCTCCGGCATGCCTATCTGGATTTTCCAGAGGAGATTGAGCTCTCCGAGCTCGAACGGCTCAGCCGATTCCTCAACGAAGAGCTTCAAGGACACGTACTCAGCGACGTCGAGAGCCAATTTGAACGAGCGCTCCTCGATGTCACGAGCGCCTTCAATCACTTGTACAAACGGGCGCAAGAGCTCTGGGCCCTCGGGGGATTCGCGGAGGCGGACGAGACGCTCTATCTCGAAGGGGTCGCCCACCTGCTCGCCCAGCCGGAGTTTCACAACGCTCGGCAGAGCCACCGGCTGATGGCGGCGCTTGAGGCGGAAACTTCGGTCGCCGCAGTGCTCAACGAGACCGCCAGCCATGGACGCCGGTGTGTGGTCATCGGACCGGAGAACGCCCGGGAGGAGTTGGGCGGCTGCAGCGTGGTGAGCGCACCGTATCGAGCCGGGAATCGGGTGGCGGGGGCGCTGGGAGTCATTGGGCCGACACGCCTGGACTACCCTCGAGTGGCAGCGATCGTGGATGAGGCGGCAGAGGCGGTCAGCCAAGCGATGGCCCGGTTCACGCTATGACCACCCCGGAGCGCGAAGCGGCCGAAACGCCGCTGCCTGCCGGCGAGGATCTGCAGGCGCTGCGGGAACAGGCCCAGCGCGCGCAGGAGTACTGGGACCAGATCCTCCGGCTGCAGGCGGACTTTGACAATACGCGCAAGCGCGCGGCGCGGGACCGGATGGCGTGGGAGCGGCGGGCCGGGGAACGGCTCCTGACGGAGTTCCTCGGCGTCGTCGATGATTTTGAGCGGGCGATCGGTGCGGTAGACGAGGATCCGAACCCGACGCATCTGCGCGCCGGATTACAGATCGTGCACCGCCGGCTCCTGGATCTGCTGAAGGCCCACGGCGTGGAACCGATGGTCGCGGTCGGGCAACCGTTTGATCCAAGCCGGCATGAAGCGGTCGGGCACGTCGAGACCGCCGAGCACCCGACGGAGACGGTGGTGGAAGAGTTACGCAAGGGGTATCTGCTGCACGGGCATGTGTTGCGGCCGGCCACGGTGAAGGTGGCAGCCCAGCCCCCACTTGAGACAGGACGATCAGCAAACAATATAGACGAGGGAGGTTCCTAACATGGCACGCGCGATTGGCATTGATCTCGGCACGTCGAACTCGGCGGCAGCAGTCATGGAGGGTGGTCGCCCCGTCATTATCCCCTCGGCGGAGGGCACGACGTTGGGCGGCAAGGCGTTCCCCTCCTACGTGGCGTTTACGAAAGAGGGCCAGCGGCTGGTCGGCGAGCCGGCGCGCCGGCAGGCCACGATCAACCCTGAGGGCACCATCTTCGCGGCGAAG
>JGI1358J11329_10000208_pt1 | contig 54066 bp, 46 predicted proteins | sample Subgroupgradi54m_FD_11329 | JGI IMG/M metagenome (IMG submission 11329)
TGCCGGTGTTCGCCACGCAGGTGACGGAAGACCCCTTGGAGCGGCAGGTGCTCGACATCGCCAAGGATCTGCGCTGCACGGTGTGCCAGAACCAGCCGGTGGCGGAATCCAACGCTGAATTGGCGAACGACATGCGCGCCATCATCCGCGAACAGGTCCAGGCCGGTAAATCGCGCGACGAGATCGTTGCTTATTTTGTCGATCGTTATGGCGATTACGTTTTGATGAATCCGCCCAAGCGCGGATCGGGCGCCATCGTATGGGCCGGACCACTGGCACTGATCGTCGTCGTGGGCTTGTCCGGGTTCGTCTTCCTGCGCCGCCGGCTGCGTCCTTCCATGCCGCCGACGCCGCCACTTTCCAAGGAAGACGCCGAGCGCGTGCGCAACGCGCGCAAGCAGGAGAGAGGGGAGAAGTCATGAAGGCACTTAACGTGCCTTCATGCCCGCGAGCGCCCGCATATGGAAGTGCGGGCTGTGGTTTTTCGAATCCCACGAGGTTTCGCCATGGATGGCTGGCACAGCCGATCGGATTGAAAGGAAATCAAAATACATGATCTGGTTCGCCGCCATCGCGGTTGTGATCATGGCCGTCACGGTGTGGTACATGGCGCGCTCGCTGGCGCGGCCGGCCATGCCGTCCAACAGCGAACAGCGCGATCAATTGCAGCAGTTGCGCGAGCGCCTTCTCGTGCAGCTCAGCGAACTCGATATCGAAGAGGGCGACCGCAATATCGACACTGACGTGATAGGCGACGAGCGCCGCCGCCTCGAAACCGAACTCGCCCGGACCCTGCGTGAACTCGAAACGCTGGGCGGTGCCGGGAAGAAAACAAAGAAGGCCAAGCGTGAATCGCGCCGTGGCTGGGCCATCGGCCTGGCTACTCTCGGCATAGTTCTGCCGTTGACCTCCGCCGGGCTTTACGCTCTGGGGCAACGCAACACGCTGACATATCTCTTCAATCCCGAAACAACCACTGACGCCTCCGTGCCACCCATGGCGCTGGAGATGGTTGCGCGCCTGGAAAAGCGCCTGCAAGAGCAGCCGGACGATGCCGCCGGCTGGTCCCGCCTTGGCCGCGCCTATGCGGTGATGGGCCGGCAGGAGGCGGCGGAAGCCGCCTACGCGCGCGCTTACAAGCTCACGCCCGACAATCCGGAGGTGGTGGCGGAATACGCCTCGTTCCTCTACAACAGTGACCCGCAGAATACCGGCGGACCGGTATTTTCTCTTTTCAGCAAGCTTCTGAAACTTGACCCGCAGAACCAGGATGCCATGTGGTTTCTTGGATTGGCCGCTTTTCAGAAGGGCGATTACAAGCAGGCGCTCGGATATTGGGAGCCGTTGCAGAAAGCCCTGCCCGCGGATAGCAATGAGGCGGAGCATTTGCGCCGTATTGTCAGCAAGACCCGCGAAAAAATGGGGAAGAAGTAAAGCCGCTGGCAGTCAGTCTGACAGCATCCATTAGTTTGGTATTGCGCTCGATGGCGAGATAAACTGAAGCACGCCCGACAAGTCTGGAAACCACACAATATGCGGCTCCGTGGCACCCTGGTAGTTTCGTTGTTAATTCTTGCGGCTCTGACGGCCGAAGCGGCGCTGGCAACGGTTTATACCTTCACGGATGCCAGCGGCGTCACCCACTTCACCAATGTGCCCTCAGACCCGCGCTATGCGGGAATGGCGCGCGCGCCACACAGGGCGGCGACTTACCAGCCCGCAAGAACTTCCCTTGGGTATCCCTCTGCTTCTGATCGGTATGCGCCGCTGGTGCAGAAGGTGGCGCGCGAACACAGTCTCGATCAGGCGCTGTTGCAGGCGATGATCGAGACGGAATCCGGTTTCGATCCGCACGCCGTTTCTCGCAAAGGCGCCGTCGGCCTCATGCAGCTCATGCCCGAAACTGCCCGACGCTACGGGGTGCGCGATCTCTACGATCCGGCTGAAAATATCCAGGGTGGGGCGAAGTACCTGCGTGACCTGATGCGGAAATTCAACAATGACCTGTCGCTGACGCTGGCGGCCTATAATGCCGGCGAGGACGCCATCATCCAGTATGGCAACCGCATTCCTCCCTATCGCGAGACGCTGCAGTACGTCCCGCGCGTCCTGACCTTGTACCGGCAGTATCAGCGCAACGCTCGTTAGTCGCGTAACCCCTCAGAAATCCCAGCGGTAGCCCAGCGACCAGTAACGCCGCGTGGTTTTGTCTTCCGTGAGCGGGCCCTTGCTGGTCGTGTGTTCTTCGCCAAATTCCGCTTCCAGGGTAATGTTCTGTTTCCACTTGTAACTGGGCTTTAACGACGGTGAAAAGCGATCCGTGTCGGTATTGCTGCTCGAATCATGCTGCGAGTACCAGCTGAGGGTGGTGTCGAGGCTCCAGCTTGCCCCCCACAGCAGACGGTTGGTCAAGGCATACGAATTGCCGTCGAATGTCGGACCAACGATGTGGCTGATGCTGAGCACATTAACATCACGCTGTGTGAAGAGGCCGGTGCCGATGAGATTTCCGGTGTACGTATGGATGGTGCCAGTATCCGACTGGCCCGGTTGATTCGGGGAACCCACGGTGCTCGAGGTGTGCGCCGACTGCACGTCGAATCCAGCCTGCCACCGCGGGCTGAACGGGTGCGAAATGCCCACGCTGTGCAGATCGGTCGTGGACGTCAGATTGAGCGCCTGTTGTTTGAGTTGTTCGTAGGTTTTGGTCTGAAGTTGCGACTTGATTGACGTGTCGGCTTCGCCGAACAAGGCATTGGTCAGCGACAGCGACGGCGTTTTGCGCCGGTCAAACAGGGCGTGCACAGACGTACCGCTGGTCGCGGTCCAATTAGCTTGTACCAGGGCGATATTCGAAGTCTTGAACTCCGTGTCGTAGTCAAACAGCCCGTACATGGTGAATACCTGGCTGAAATAGCGGATTTCGCTGCCCACGGCATGACGGTCGGTGACGTCGTCCACCTTCTGTTCGATCGTGTACAAGCTGCCGCCCCAGTGTTCGGCAAATGGGCCGATGTCGATTCCGGTGCCGAGGAATTTCAAATGCGAGTCGTATGAAGTATCGGCCGGGATACCGCCCACGACGTTGACCCGCCATTTGGGCGAGAAGTTGTAGCCGGCAAGCACACCGTCAAAGCGCCCGAGAACGCCGCTGGAACCGCCGGGTTGGCGGCCGACACGCGCTGAATAGTCGAGCTTGCGGTCCTTGAGCTCGTAATAAATGGCGCTGGGACGATTGGTGTCTTCCCGGCCCTGCAGGAAGTTTTTGGTGAAGGTGTCGCGTATCACCAGGCGATTATCGTAGTCCTCGCTTCGGTAGCGGTGCATGAAGTTGAGGCTGGTTACGAGCGAACTCTGGTCGGTCTGGGTCAGGCTGGCCTGATTCTGCGTGTTGGCGGTCGGGCTCAGGGTCGTGCTGTCCAGCTTGCTCGCGCCATGATAGTAATATTGCGACAGATTGCCGACGATCGTAGATTGTGCTTGCGTACGCGGCTTGATGACCTTGAGTTCAGGGGGGGGTGCTGTCGTTTTCGACGCATCGAGCGCCGCGATACGTTGCCGCACGCGATCCGAGCCTTCACCCGTCGGGTAAAGGCGCACGTAAAGTTCATACTCCTTGTGTGCCGCCACGGTTTCTCCGGCACGCTGGCGGGCCAAGCCGATTAATTCCTGCGCGTCCTGCGAATAACGGTTGGGCGGCAGCCGCAGCAATTGATCCAGCGTCGCGATAGCGGAGTTATTGTCGCCACGCGCGAGTGCCGCGCGGCTCTTGTCCAGCAATGTGAGGGCATCACGATCGTAGGCGGTGGCAGGCGCAGACGTAGTACTCGGCGTGAATTCCGGGACAGCGGCGGACAGGGCCGGAGTCGGGACTGGCACTTTTGCGACTGCGTCCGGCGACACTTTCGGTGCCGGGGCAATCACTGTCGGCAACACAGCGGGCGCGATCAAGGCGGTGCGTACGGAGTCTTTCTGCTCGTTCAAGGTGGTACGGATCACTTTCGAGTTTGGATAGGAATCTTTCAGCTGCTTGCGTGCGGCATAGACGTCTTGTTCCTTTTCGAAGAATCCGAGTTTTAACTGGTAAAGGGTTTTGTTCTTGTCGCGTGTTTGGGTGGCGTACAGACGCTGGTTTTTCAGCGATGCCGGCAGCGGCGCGCGCGCTGTCGGAGCGGCTTGATTGCTTTCTTCGAGGAGAATGGCAAAGAGAGCTTTGGGCGAGAATGCGCTGGCAATAGCCGGCGGGGCCGCTGCCGGTGGTGCTGCTGGTACAGGGACCGGCGCGGCTGGCGCCGAGGGCGCCGGCTTGGGCTCGATCTTTTTGGCCGCAACGGTCGGTGCAGCCGGCTTCGGGCTCGGTGAAGTGCGCTGGATGGTGAGATATTCATTGCGTGCGATCTCGGAAACCTGTGCCGCGGGATACTTCTCAAGCGCGCGTTCGCGAAACGCCATGGCATCGGCATAGTTTCCAAAAAAGCCCGCGCGTACGAGATAGACAGTCTTATCAAATGCCTTGCTCTGAATCAGATAAACCGGGCTATCCGGAAAATCACGCTTGGCCTGTTTGTCCGAAATCGGCGTGAAGCTGCTGCGCAGAGTCACCACGAAATGTTTTTCGGTTCTTGTGTCAGCTTCGGTATCAGGGCCGGTCTTTTCATCAGATTGAGCCTGAGCGGGTGTTGCCATAGAAAAATGTACTAACAAAAAAACAAGCACAGCGAGGGTAACAGCCCACATGATAGTTATTCTCAAAATTGAAAGTAATGGAAGGAGACGAGGTACTTGCTATTTAGCCGGACTGTCCTTTTTTCCTGGTTTATCCTTGGTCATATCGGCCGGTTTGGCATCCTTGGGTACAATGGGTAAATAAATCACCATGCTGCGATGGTCCTCTCCCGGCCGGACATCGTAATTGACGGGGCGGTCGAAACGCACCGAAATCGACGACGGGTCACGCTGCAAATTGAGCGACAACGGCGGCTCGTACGTGATTGTCGTCGCCGGCATGACGGGCGTAGCGGATACATTCCGGATTTCCTCCCGAAGGCTGACGTTTTGTGAATCGATGCCGGCGACGGTAAAAAATATTTGCAGCAATTGACCGTGCTCTTGCGGAAAGTGGCGTACGTAGTTCACCGGCAAAGTAAAATGGATACTGATCCGCGCCCACTCGGATTCCACCGTGGTATCCACGTCATCCAGTATGACATCCTGCGCACAGGCGATACCTGAACTGGTAAGCGCCATGAGCAGCATGGTGACCCCGAACAGCGGATTCTTCATGATCCAGTTCCTTTTAGTGTAGATCCCGTTTGGCACGCCTCAACCCGCTCCAGTTTACCAGCTATTGTATGGAGTGCCGCGAGTTCCCAATGGCCGGTGGCAACCGGACTGGGAACAGTCTGTGACCCCGGTACTTTTATCATGGGTCAGCGCCTTCTTCTCCATATTGCCAAGATAGTTTGTACCGCTGGCATGGCAACCCTTGCACCAGCCCGAACCGTTGCCCTGACTGTTGTTGTGATTCATTGTCTGGGTCGCAAAACCACCGATGCTCGTGCTTTTGTGACAGGAGTCGCAGTTCATGCTTGAACCGGCAAGCAACTGAGACTGGTAAGGGATGTGGTTGGTGGGCGCGATTTTCCCGGCTCCACCCTGAATATGGCAGCCGGCGTTAGTACAAGAGCCCGGGGCGACACCGGTATGATTAAACGTGCCACCGGCGAACGTTACATAACCCGCGTGGCATTGATCACACGACGCCGTGGTGGTGATGTGCGCGGGCGATGCCTGTGCTTTGCCCAGCACGTTCAGCGAGGCATACGAACCGCTGTGACATGTTGCGCACTGACCGGCCACCACACCCTGTGTGGCCTGGTGAGTGAATGACGAAGGATTAAACGTCGTCATGTTGTGACACCAATTGCACGTCAGGCTGGTCGGGATGTGACTGGTCCCGCCCGGTTTCGGCAAGCCCTTACCACCCTGAATATGGCAACCGCTGTTGGCGCAGGTGCCAGCGCTGGCGATGACGCCCGCATGATTATTGGCGCCGGCAAAGGAGGCGTAACCTGTATGGCAAGTGTCGCATGATGCCGACGTGGTAACGTGCGTGGTCGGCGCCTGTGCTTTGCCCAGCACGTTCAATGAGGAATAAGTACCGTTGTGGCAGTTTTCGCACTGACCGGCCACCACACCCTGTGTGGCCTGGTGAGTGAATGACGAAGGATTAAACGTCGTCATGTTGTGACACCAATTGCACGTCAGGCTGGTCGGGATGTGACTGGTCCCGCCCGGTTTCGGCAAGCCCTTACCACCCTGAATATGGCAACCGCTGTTGGCGCAGGTGCCAGCGCTGGCGATGACGCCCGCATGATTATTGGCGCCGGCAAAGGTGGAATAGCCCGAATGGCATTGATCACACGAAGCCGTGGTGGCGACGTGAGTGGGCGTCTTGCCCAAGGCGTTAGAACTGGTGTGTGACCCGTCGTGACAGCCAGAACTCGCGCATTGATTGGCCAGGACGCCCTGCGTGGCAGAGTGGGTGAATCTCGAAGTCGCGAACGACCCACCTGTTGTATGGCAGGCGTCGCACGGAAGGTTTGTCGGGACGTGATTGGAAGCCTTGAAGGTTGTGGCTGTTCCTCCCTGAATATGGCATTGGGTGCAACTGCCCGGCATCACGCTGACATGGGTAAAGCTTGCGCTCATCCACGTGGTGGTTCGGTGACAAGTGTCGCAGGGCTCGTTGGTGGGCATGTGATTCGATGGCTTGCCCTTGGTGATTTTGCTGTTATGGCACTGACTACACTGGCGAGGTATTACGCCGGTATGGCTGAAATGGACAACGCTCCAGGACGCAGTCGAGGTGTGGCATTGCTCGCACGCTTGGGCCGTCACGATGTGATTTGAGAGCTTGAAAGTGGTTGTCTGAATACGGCTGCCCTGCGTGTGGCAGGCGGCACATTTCTTGGGTGTTCCTTTAAAGGTGCCCTGAACGTGGCAGGTCTCGCAGGGAAGAGTTACATGCGCCCCGGTCAGCGGGAAACCCGTTTTAACGTGGTCAAAGCTCACCTTGCTGTTTGCGGGCGCCGCCTGCGCACCACTGTTTGGCAGTGCGAGCAAGAGAAAGCCCAGGATTGCCAGGGTTCCGACCCAGAACGAAGATCTGTGGAAAAATTTAGCGTTCTTCATAGTCATATTCCTCAATCCAGATGATTTAATGAGCGGCCGCACCACCGACTCCCGCGCGAATTTCCTTGAATGAACTGGTTACATGGCATCGTTCGCAATATTTCCCGAAGCCGCCATTGTGTACGTCATCAGCCTCGTGGCAACTGCTGCAAGTGTTGCTCAGAGTTACTTTTCTAGGCATGGGTTTGTTGTGGCAGGCCTCGCAGACGATGCGTTCGTGTCCGCCGTCGAGCTTGTATGAGGCCTGCTTGTTGTGATCGAAGCGCCAGCCTTTCCACGACAGGGCGTTGTGGCAGGTTTCGCAACGCGGTCCGAGCTTGTACTTGTGCTTGTCGTCCTTCTCATGACAGGCGACGCAGGCAACGCCCGCGTCCTTGAAGGCGGGCGTCAGATGGCACTTCTTGCACTCGACCTTGGCATGCTTGCCGAGCAGCGGGAAGCGGGTCAGGCCGTGATCGATCTTGCTGTTTTTCCAGTCACGCTCGTTGTGACAGGATTCGCATTTCTTGCCTTCCTGGCCCTTGTGTTTGTCGTCTTTCTCATGGCAGGCGATGCAGGTCGTTGGCAACTTGTCCTTGAACAGCGGGCTGGTGTGACAGGATTCGCACTTGGCCTCGGCATGCTTGCCACGGAGGGGATATTTGGTATCCCGGTCGTGATTAAAAGCGGTGGTCTTCCAGCTTTTCTCGACGTGACAGGATTCGCATTTGTCGCCGAATTTACCCTTGTGTCCATTGCGGTCGTCATCTTTCTTATGGCAGGCGACGCACGTCTTCTTGAGTTTTTCCACGTACAAGATTCCGGTATGGCAGGATTCACACTTGGCCGTGATGTGTTTTCCGCGCAGAACGTATTTCGTGTCGCGATCATGGTCAAAGGTCGTGATGGACCAGTCCTTTTCGGTGTGGCAGGACTCACACTTTTCGCCGAATCGCCCCTTGTGGCCTTTCTTGTCATCGTCTGATTTGTGGCAGGCCGCGCAGGTGGTTCTGAGCTTTTCCTTATATAAGAATCCGGTGTGGCAGGTGGCGCACTCCGCCAAGCGGTGTTTTCCGCGCAGGGGATATTTCGTGTCCTTGTCGTGATTGAAAATAATCGATTTCCACTCGCGGTCGTTATGGCAGCTCTCGCACTTGGCACCGAACTTTCCCTTGTGTTCATCGTCTTTCTTATGACAGGCGACGCAAGCTGTCGGTGCACCTTTGAATTTTGGATCAGCGTGGCAGTCCTTGCAGACGACATCTCGGTGTTTTCCGGTGAGTGGGAATTTCGTCTTGCTGTGATCGAAAAGCGTTTTCTTCCAGTCGCTTTCCTGGTGACAGTCGGCGCACAGGGTACCCAGGCTGCCTTTGTGTTTGTCGTCCTTCTTGTGGCAGGCAAAGCAGTCCGACGGAGCATCGCGGAACTTGACCTTCGGCTTGTGGCAATCACGGCACGAAACTTTCGCGCTCGCATGCCCGCCTTTGAGCGTGAAGTCGGTGAGCTTGTGGTCGAAGGACTTTTCGTCCAAGGGCGCGATGTTCATTGTGCGTCCCTTATGATCCGTATGGCAGGAACGGCATTCCTGCTCCTGCATGCGACCGTGATAGCCTTGTTTCTGTACAGCATCCTTGGCCACATCCTTATGGCAGTCTAGGCACAGGGCATTCTGCGCGGATTTCTTGAAACGCGCGTGGCAATTCTTGCAGTCGGTCTCGACGTTTGCATGGCCTTCAATGACCTTGCCCGGCATGAGCACGCTCTCGAGGGATTCGGCTCGAGAGGACGCTGGCAGGAAGACGAGAGAAAAAGCGATCGTGAGCCATGTGATGAAGGTTCGTAGCAAGCCCGTCGTTCCCGGTGGTGTCAATACATGTGTACGGCAATGACATGCGCGATCCCGCTGATGATCAGCATGAACACAAACGGAACATGGAGGATGTGCCACAGGGAGAACAGTCGTTCATAGGCATTGAAACGTGCCACGTCGACGACGGCATCCAGATACGTACGGATCGCCGCCTTTCCAGGTACCAGGCGTTTCTCAAGTTTGACGGAATCCCATCCATGCTCGTCGGCATGGGTGCGCCCAAGGCGTTCCAGATCCCGGGTGACCGTATAGTATGTCCAGCCGGCGTGCATCCCCACGGTGACAAAAGACCAGATCCGCGACCAGGCACCTTTGTGTTCGGCGAGCGTGGAAGCCTCGAATTCTTTCAGACGTTTCTCGATATGCGGAGAGAAGTGAAATTTTGATTTTACGTCGCTTCCGATGATGCCGAGATTTGTCTGAACCTCCTGCAACGTGGCGCTGCGGCCATACAGGCCGTGATGGATCTTGCGGTAAATCACCCGGCCGATGATGCCGCTGCCGGCCACGAGCAGCATGCAGCTGAGCGCAACCGTCGCATTCACCGAGCCGACACGAAACGTGGAGTGGAAAAGTATCAAAGTCGGTCCGCCGATGCCCAGGATCATGTGCAGACGAAACCAGTGCTTGGTGGGCCCCCAGTTGCGCATGAAGCGAATGTGCTTGCGCAATGAATAGAGCAGCAAGACGAGCATCATCACGCCACCGACGACACCGAGGTAGTAACCGAAATCGTCACCCGGTTCGTAGTAGTTGCCATTCCGTACCGCCCAGACGGCAAGCAACAGCAACACCATTACCGGCAAAATGGCGATTGGCCGCGGCATGCCGCGGCGCGCTTCGGATTTTTCAGATAGCCGCGCCGGTATCTTGGCAGCGCGTATGATCGCCTGTTCGTGACCCATCATTCTCCCCTGCAACTACTTCCGCCCGGAGGCGGGACAATTATTATTGATCTATCCTTAACACCATGGCGCGGGCGATACGGATCGCGACAGCCATGGAACCTTAAAGTCGTTCCATTACATGCAATTAAAGAGCGTCAATGCCCTAAATACCATGATTAACTGTATGAAATGCGTGATTCGTCTGACGAGCGGATGGCCCGTGGTGGCGCCGTGGCCAGTAGTATGGTCATAGGACGCTCATAGCTATTCATGGAACAGAATTTGACTGGATATCTGATTTATCTCCTTCCGCTGGCTTTGGTGCTGTTCGTTTACCTGCGCCGTCACAGGAAGAAGGAACAGCAACACGTTACGCAGATGAAAGAATCAGCTGAGGCTGGGCTGACGGAGCCGTCCTCGCTGCATCCGGTGTTCGATCCCAATCGCTGTATCGGTTCCGGCGCTTGTGTCACGGCTTGTCCGGAGCAGGCTATCGGTCTCATCAGAGGCAAAGGACATCTGGTGAAGCCCGCCGTATGCATCGGCCACGGCGTGTGCATGACCGCCTGCCCGCATGATGCCATCACGCTTGTTTTCGGCACCGCCAAGCGCGGCCTGGATATACCCCGGGTCAACCCCAATTTCGAAACCAATGTGCCGGGAATCTTCATCGCCGGGGAACTCGGTGGTATGGGACTGACCCGCAAAGCGGTGGAGCAGGGCCGTCAGGCAATGGAATCCATCCGCAAATTGAAGAACGGGAATTTCCCGCTCGACGTGGTCATCGTCGGCGCCGGTCCGGCCGGCCTGGCCGCCACGCTCGGCGCGATGGAACACAAACTGCGGTCCGTCACCATCGAGCAGGAAGATTCGCTCGGCGGCGCGGTGTATCACTATCCGCGCAACAAGCTTGTCATGACCGCGCCGATGCAGTTACCTATCATCGGCAAGGTGAAGATGAGCGCGATCAGCAAAGAAGCGCTGCTGGAGTTCTGGCAGGGCGCGGCACGAAAGACCGGGCTCAAGATCAATTTCAGCGAGCGCATGGAGACAATCACCAAAAAAGGAACCGGGTTTATCGTAAAGACTTCGCGCAACTCGTATGAGACCAGGGCTGTCCTGCTTGCCATCGGCCGGCGCGGTACGCCGCGCAAGCTCGATGTGCCGGGCGAGGAACTGCCTAAAGTCGTCTACAACCTCATCGATCCGGAGCAATACCGCCGCCAGCATGTTCTGGTCGTTGGCGGCGGTGACAGCGCGCTCGAAGCCGCACTCGCTATTGCGGGTGAACCGGGAACGGCGGTCACGCTGTCCTACCGTGGCGAGGCCTTCGGACGCGTGAAGGAGAAAAACCGCCAGAGGTTGCAGGAAGCTGAGAAAGGAGGCCGGATAAAAGTGTTGTTGCAATCGAATGTCAAGAAAATCGAAGGTGACAAAGTCACGCTCGATCAGGCGGGAAAGATGATTGAAATCAAAAATGATGCCGTCATTGTCAGCGCCGGTGGCGTGTTGCCGACACCGTTTCTGAAAGAGATCGGAATCATGGTGGAGACGAAGTATGGAACGGCGTGAGCGCCGTTCGTAATGCAGGAGCGGGGCGCTAGTCTCGCGACGACGGGGATATAAAAAATCGACTCGACACTGTAACAACGCCGCTGCAGTTGGCTCGACTAGGAGAGTTCCTTGATCAACGGCGCCAGCTTCTGTTCCCACACTTCCGGCGTCATTGGGCCGATCTGCTTGTAGCGGATGACGCCCTGTTTGTCGATCACGAAGGTTTCCGGCACGCCGTAGACGCCAAGATCAATACCGAGTCTTCCGTCCTGGTCGCTGAGGCTTAGTTCGTAAGGATTGCCCAGGGCACCCAGCCATCGCAGCGCGTCCTCGCGCTTGTCCTTGTAATTGAGGCCGATGATGGTCACGGCCTTGCGGCTGGTGAGCTCGTTGAGGAGCGGATGCTCCTCGCGGCAAGCCACGCACCACGAGGCCCAGACACTGAGCAGGTAAACGCGTCCCTGCAGATCATCACGGCTCACCTTACGCACGGGATCGGCGACGGTAGTCAGTGAAAAGGCGGGCAGCGGTTTGCCGATCAGCGGTGAGGGGATACGACGCGGATCGAGTTTCAGTCCGTAGGCAAGCAGCAAACCCAGCGACACGAAGATGACGAGAGGGACGATGTATTTCTTCATGGCTTTTTGATCTCGCCGCCCGGCGCAAAGGTTCCGCCCTTGAGGGCTTGCGCGGCTTCCGGCGGCATGTATTTCTCGTCGTGCTTGGCGAGCACTTCGCTGGCGGTGAAGGTATTGCCCGCCTGTAGCCGTCCCTGCGCCACGACACCCTGACCTTCGCGGAACAGATCCGGGAGAATGCCTTCATAGTGCACTGGCAGCTTTTTGTTGAGGTCGGTGACGATGAAGTCGACCTTCAGGCCGTTGGGCGAGCGCTGCACGGAGCCTTTCTCCACCAGTCCACCGATGCGGATGGTCTTGTTGGTGGCGACCTTGCCTTCCAGTACTTCCGTGGGCGAGTAGAAGAACACGAGATTGCTGCGGAAGGCGTTCAATACGAAAAGACCGGCAACGGTCAGTCCGACCACGCCGGTGACGATGATCGCTAGGCGCTTGTGTCTTGTCTTCATCGGGTTTGTTCCTTGAGTCGCAGAAATTCGTGCAACAGGCGCCGGACCGACTTGCGTCGGCGCAGCGGCAAATAGAGGTTCAGCAGCAGAACCAGCAGGGCGAGTCCATAGGAACTCCAGACATAAAAACCGTAACCGCCCATGTGGATGAACTCCGACCAGTTCATGACTTGGACTCCAGCAGTTGCGCCACCCACGTCGTATGCCGTTCCCGCTCCAGGATTTCATTACGCATGCGCATCAACGCCACCGTAAAGAAATAGAAGGTAAAACCCAAGGACATCAGCAACAGCGGAGCGAGCATGCTTGGGTGGATCGAAGGCGTTCCGATTTTGCTCACCGAGGCCGGCTGATGCAGCGTATTCCACCATTCCACCGAGAAGTGGATCACGGGAATATTGACCACACCCACCAATGCCAGGATGGCGGAGGCGCGCGCCGCGCGCCGCGGATCGTCAATACTGGCTTCCAATGCCATGTAGCCTATGTACAGGAAAAACAGGATAAGTTCCGAGGTCAGGCGCGCGTCCCAGGCCCACCACGCACCCCACATAGGCTTGCCCCACAGTGAGCCCGTTACCAGCGCAAGGAAAGTGAACGAGGCGCCGACGGGCGCGCAATTGCCGGCGAACATCTCGAAGAGCTTGACGTTCCACACCAGCGCGATGGCGCCGGCGCCGGCCATGCACACGTAGATGAACATGGACATCCACGCGGCGGGCACGTGGATGAACATGATGCGGTAGCTCTCACCCTGCTGGTAATCGGCGGGGGCCACGAACAGGCCGAGGTAGAGTCCCGCGACCAGCAGCAGCGCGGTCAATGCCGCGATCCACGGAGTCAGTTTTCCTGCCAGGGTGTAGAAGAACTTGGGTGAGGCATACTTATGCATGTATTGCATGGTTCAATCCAGGGAAACGCGCAATGCCGCCGCCGCCGCCCACGGCGCCAAGCTCAGGGCCAACGCGAGAAAGGCGGCCAGCAAGGAAAAATGCGCCTCGATGTCAATGCCGGCGGTCACGCCCGCGACGGCACCGGCGCCGAAAATCAGCACCGGAGTATACAACGGCAGTACCAGCAGCGAAACCAGCACGCCGCCGCCGCGCAGGCCGAGTGTCAACGCCGCGCCGACGGCACCGAGCAGGCTCAGGACCGGCGTACCGAGTAGCAGCGAGAAGATAAGCGTGCCCATGGCCGATTCCGGCAGGTTCATCTGCACCGCGAGCAGCGGCGAGATCAGCACCAGTGGCAGGCCGGTCAGCATCCAGTGGGCGGCGACCTTGGTCAAAACCAGGATGGTGAGAGGGTGAGGCGACAACACCATCTGTTCGAGTGTGCCGTCGGCGTGATCGTTGGCGAACAACCGGTTAAGCGAGAGCATGGTGGCGAGCAGCGCCGCCACCCAAATGACACCCGGTGCGATGGTTCGCAGGACCGAGGGTTCGGGCCCGAGGCCGAGCGGAAACAAGCTCACGACAATAATGAAAAAAACCAGCGGCGTGAGCACATCGGTGCTGCGGCGCAGCGCGACGGTCAGGTCGCGCCGCAGGAGACAGCCGATGGCTTTCAGGAAACCGGGCACGTCAGTCGAGTTGCAGCTGCAGTATGATTTTTGTTTCGACACCGATTTCCTGGTGCGATGTCATGACGATCATCCCATCCTGGGCGAGATGCTCCAGCAGGATTTCCGTCATCAGGGCCACCGAATTCACGTCGAGCGCGCTCAAGGGCTCGTCCAGGATCCACAACGGTTTCCGCAGGATCGCGAGCCGCGCGAGTCCAAGGCGGCGCTTCTGACCCTGCGACAAAACCTTGGAAGGGAAGTGCCGGTACGGCGCGAGCCCGAGTCGCTCCAGTGTCTCTGGGATACGCGTTATATCGGCGGCGGTGCCGAGGCAGGCGGCGGCACGCAGATTTTCCTCCGCCGTCAGCTCGCCCTGGATGCCGTTACTGTGCCCGACGTAGGCGAGCTGGCTGCAATAGTCGTCGCCCAATTCCTGAATGGTCGAGCCGTTCCAGAGAACCGAGCCCGTGGCGGCGTGCGTCAATCCACAGAGCGTGCGCAGCAGGGTAGTCTTGCCGCTGCCGTTGACGCCGGTGACGTGCATCAGTTCACCCGGCTTGAGACGGAAGGAAAGATGGCTGAACAGCGGCCGATCGCCGCGCACGCATTCAAGATCTACCGCTTCCAGCAAACCAGTCTCCCCAAGGAAGGTTGAAGATGCATCAATTTTTGAAGCTGGTGCCCCAGACCGGAGTTGAACCGGCGACCTGCCGCTTAGGAGGCGGCTGCTCTATCCACTGAGCTACCGGGGCGTGCCGCTATTCTAGCAGGGCAGCCAGCGGGATTCGCCGCTGCATCCGCATCCCGACCAGGAATGCCCATTCGGGTGAAGCGAGGTGCGTCCCGCCAGGGCATGAGCGACACGCTCGGGAGGCGCACTGGCTTCGATAAAAAAATGGCCGGAATTTCCGGCCATTCGCGGGATTGGTGGAGCGGAAGGGGATCGAACCCTCGACCTCTGCATTGCGAACGCAGCGCTCTCCCAGCTGAGCTACCGCCCCGTATTTCGATATGTTACTGCGGGAGGCTGACTGTCCAAACCGCCGCCGCGCATTGTAAAACACCTGTCGACCAGGCGAAAGCCCATCTGACCTGAAGGACGGCTGGGACTGGCCCCCTGGAGTTTCTTGTCTATAAACAAGCCCTGCTCGCGGGCTGCGCATGAGCTAGATTTATGTGATGTGGCTACCTATTTTCACCAAATACCCGCCAATAAATTCACTGGAATAGTTTATTCAGGATCATGCAAACAGCCATAAGAAATGCTCTCCTGGTAACCGGTTTGCTCGTCATTGCATCTTTTTATTATTGGATGAGCTGGTCCCCGGAAGTTCCGGTATTAGGAGGGGACCACGCTGTCTATCTTCTGATGGCTGACTACTTGTCTCCTTTTTCCGACCGCAGTTACGATGTCACTCGCGCGGCTTTGTCATACAGCTATTTTCCGCCATTGTATCCGCTGACGCTGGGAATACTGGGGGGAACAAGCGCGCATGTTGAAGTAGCACATACCATCACTGTCACATTTCTTGTCGTGGCGCTTGTGTGGTACTTCCTCTGGGCCCGGCGCGAGATCCAGAGTTCATATCAGGCTTTCCTGCTCACGGCTATATTTGCGTTCCTCCCGGCGACTTTTCTTCAGTCTTTCGGAATCCTGAGCGAATATCTCTACTTGCTGCTTACACTGGTTGCCATCTGGCTCCTGACCAGACCGGAAATACCTCTGTCACATCTCTACGCTGCTTCAATAGTTATTGGGCTTGCAGCCGTGACCCGTACGGTCGGCATAACTCTGATCGTTGCCTTTGCTGTTTATCTGTTCTTTCACAAATGTGATCGATGGGTGCGGCTGGTTTTCGTGAGTCTCATACCAGTTGTCGCGTGGCATGTCCTCAAATGGGTGCTGGGATACGAAGGAGGGTATCTGTGGATTATAACCAGCTTGGTGAAGACAAGACCATTGCTTGACCTGATCTGGGAGCAACTATCCACCGAGAGTCATTCACTCTGGATCGGCTGGATTACCAGCTTTGACCACATCCCGTCAGTAATGGCCTTGATAGTCGGTTCAGTGATCGGCGTAATCTGTATCGCGGGCACTGTGTATCGTGTCTACCTGAGAAAATTCGATGGGTTCTATTTGGTTCTTTATCTTGGTGTGTTCACTTTGTGGCCCTCGACTTTCGACACCAGAAGATTTCTTTACGTAGTTTTGCCAATTCTGATGCTGCACGGGCTTTACTTCGCGAGATACCAGATACACCGTCTCGCACCTTTGAAACCCTGTATTTTTGGATATGTCTATCTTTTCGTGATCGTGCTGCTTGTTCTTCCCGCCGCAGGTTTTGTTTTCCGTCAGTTGGTGATGGCGGCCAACGTTGAAAACCAGGCCTATGCCAATTCACTGTACTGGTATTCGGGAGGAGATCTGAACCGCACCAGAATGAAAATAAATGCCTATAAAAAACTCACCCATTCATGGCAGAAAATACCCGACGTCGTGCCCGCGGGCGAATGTGTATATAGTGTCGACCCAACATGGCTCATGTTATATGCCGACAGGCCAAGCTACTCCACGCCCCAAGCCCCGGCGAAAGACCAATTTCTCAAGGAAGCGAAGAACTGCCGGTATATCTACGTTGCTTCTTACGCGCGCCCCCCTTACCCGCTTTTCTATCCGAGAGACTATATTATGGGACAGGGTCAAATCGTTTCTGTCGACCGCCTGGAGAAGATGGAAGGCGAGCCCATCGTCGGGATGCTGGTAAAGATGCCCAAAGATGATGTACTGGGAAAGTGAAAATCACTGGAAATATGGACCCGGAAAATAATAAATGAAGCGCAATCATATCGTCTCTGTTGTCATTCCCTGTTACAACGAGGTACATACGCTGGAAAGTCTGTTGGACGCGGTGCGCGCCGCGCCGGTCGAGGGCAAGCAGATTATCGTCGTTAACGACGCATCCACGGACGGCACCACCGAGCTTATCCGGCAAAAGCTGACTGCAAAAATCGATATTGCCATCCATCATGAACGTAATCAGGGAAAGGGGGCGGCGTTACGCACTGGCATCGCCGCCGCCACGGGTGATATCGTGATCATTCAGGATGCTGACCTGGAATACGATCCGAATGAATACCCGCGCCTGATCGGGCCCATCTTGGACAACAAGGCGGATGTTGTTTACGGCAGCCGTTTCCTCGGCCATGGTCCGCACCGTGTGCTTTTCTTCTGGCACTATGTGGGAAACCGCTTTCTCACGCTGTTTTCGAACATGTTCACCAACCTGAATCTCAGCGACATGGAGACGGGTTATAAGGTATTCCGCCGTGAGATTATCCAAAAGGTAAAGATTGCGGAAAACCGTTTCGGTTTCGAGCCTGAAGTGACCGCGAAGATATCCCGCATGGCCGGCATTCGTATTTACGAGCTGGGCATTTCCTATTACGGTCGCACCTACGCGGAAGGCAAGAAGATCAACTGGAAGGATGGCGTCAGGGCGATTTATTGCATTATCAAGTACGGTCTGTTTCGCTGAAATGTCGTCCTTCCGCGCTTCCCCGCAGTTCCTGCCGGCAGCCGTTGGTTTCATCCTGCTCTGTGCGATCTACTATTTCTGGGGCTGGAGTCATGTCCTGGATGATTTTGGAGGAGACAATGCCTTCTACCTTCTTACCGCACAGTATTTTTCACCATGGAGCGGCCATTCCGATGTCGCTGCCTACTTTGCCTCACACAGTCAGTACCCACCGCTGTATCCGTTGATACTGGCCATTTTGGGCGGTGGCGAGAGCCTGCTCGCCGCGCACCTGATAACCGTTAGCTTTCTGTTGTGCGTATTCGTCGCGTCATACGCATGGTTACGAAAATTGCACGTGCCGGGATTGATTGCATGCCTGTTGATTCTGCTGTTTGCGCTCATGCCCGGTACCTATATGCAGGCGCTGGCGGTGCTGAGCGAGAATCTTTACCTGTTTTTTACGCTGGTCTGCCTCACTGCCGTTGCCGGATATGAGGATGATGGGCGCCAGGGATGGCTGTGGATGGCGGTTGCCGGTGTAGCGGCGGCTGCATTAACGCGCAGCGCCGGCGTTTCTTTATTGGCGGCCTTTTTTTTGTACCTGTTCTGGCATCGCCCCCCGCGGTTCTGGCTCTACGCCGTTGCGGCCATGGTACCCGTGCTTGCCTGGAATTTATTCGGCGGTCAGGAGGCGCCGGGCTATGTCTCTTCATTCATGGCGATGTACAAAAAAGACCCCACGGTTCTCTTCATGCGGCAACTATCGACCGAAGGCCAGATGTTATGGCTCGGCTGGATAGGCAATTTTACGGAAGGCGTGGCAGCCAAACCCCTGACAGGTTTCCTCGGCGTGCTCTGCCTGTCAGGGATGGGCTATCGCTTCTATTTGCGCAGGCTGGACGGGTTCTATGCAGTGGCCTATTTGGCGCTGATTCTGGTGTGGCCTTTTCCTGCCGAGGCCCAGCGCCTGTTGTTTGCCATCATGCCTGTATTGCTGGTCCAGGGTGTTCTGCTCCTGGAATTGATTCCCAGTCTGAAAATCAGTCGGGTGGCAATTCGGCCGGTATATATTCTTTTCCTGGCCGTCTCCTTGATCGTCCTCCCCGATCTGGCTCTCACCATCGCGCGTTTCCTGGGACCTGTACCTGAAGAATTTTCCGCTTACCGGAGAACGCCGGGGTGGTATGCGATTGATTCGAATGACGCGCGTTTGAACGTTGCGGCCAACAAGTTGTTGGCCGCGCATCTCGGCAGCCTGTCAACAGTCGTGCGCGCGGGTGAATGCATTTACGGCATCAAGCCATCCATAGTTGGATATTATTCCGGACGCGTCAGCATGATTCCGCCCAGACCGCATTTTGATCAAACCGAGTTTGACGCCTATCTTCAGAAAACAAATTGCCGATATTTCTACATGATGGGATTCCTGAGTCCGAGTTTCCCCGAGGCCTATTATCCGCTCAGACGATTGCGCTCATCGCTCAGGATTGTCAGTGTGGCGCAGCCGGTGGACCGCCGTTCAGACCCAATTGGCATGCTGGCTGAATTGGAACGGCATTAACGCCAATATCATGATCAAGCGGCTCGCCAAGACAAGAGTCGAGAAAATTTATTTTCTCCTGCTGATTGCCGTGGTACTGGGGCTCGCCCTGAGGCTGTACGGTATCCGGTGGGGGCTCCCGAATGCCCTGCACCCCGAGTACTCCTATCATCCCGATGAGGTGTTTCACCTTATTTACGCGCGGATGCTGGTTGATGGCACGATCATCGGAAAACAGTTCATGTATGGCGGTACCTTCTATTATTCGATCCTCTACGCTTACTATTTTGTTGGCGACCGGTTTGCCGATCTGCTGGGTGGAGCCAATTATTTCGCTAGCACCATTTTGTTCGGCCGCTATGTTCATACCATGCTGGCTATCCTGACAATCCTGATTGTGTATCAATGTGGCCGTGCATTTTTCGGGAAGACTGCAGGAGGGCTTGCGGCAGTCATCCTGGCCGTCATGCCTGGACATATCCTGTGTGCACAACGCATGCGCCCGGATGAAATCGCCGCCTTCCTGTCCGCCCTGACAATCCTGTTGTCCTGGCGGCTGGTAAGCACAGATCAGGGGGCGAGGCTCAGACTTTATATCATTACAGGCCTCCTCCTTGGGGTCGCCACCGCCCTCCGGTTTCCTTTGGCAATAATGATTGCTGCGCCTGTGGCAGCACATGCGTTTGCTTCGGGAGGAAAGAGCAGAACTGAGGTGTTACGGTCATTGCTGGACTGGAAAATGGCGGCCATGCTTGTTGCTGTTTTCCTGGGTTATGCGATAACCAGCCCTCACACCTTTTTGTACCCGGACTGGTTCATGCAGGGCATGAAGATACAGTGGAGGTACCAATCAAATCCCTTCATGGATGCCGTGGATGCCGGTCCCGGAATTTACCAATATGGCTGGACGATGCTGCACGAAGCGATGGGTTATCCGATTTATTTCTTGGCGCTGGGGGGCATTGTGCTTGCGCTGATAAAGAGATCGCGCGCCGATATCGTGATATTGGCTATCGCAGTACCTTATTTTATTCTGACAACATTTACATCCTGGGTGGTGGTGCGTTATACGCTGCCGCTCTTACCTGCGCTCGCCATCCTTGCCGGAAGATTTGTGGCCTATGTGGCAGAGGAAATTCCCCGGCACAAGATCGTGGCTTACGCGGTTCTTGCCATGGCATTGTCAGTGACCGTGATGGCGGATTATGCCTATCTGAAAATGGAGGCCGGGCAAGATGTGCGCGATGAGGCCTCTGGGTGGATTCAGGACAAGCTCCCCAAGGGATCGTCAATTCTGACCGTAAGGGCATATTATGAGGACTATTATTTTAATCCCGTAGTTCCACCGGGCTACCAAGCGCCCGTGTTTTTTCTTACAGGAAACGTCGACAGCGCGCCTCTTTTCCAGGATTTCGGATTCGACTATCTTGTTTTGAATGAGCTGATCTACAAGAACATGGAACGACTGGGAGAACGGCATCCCTATGAGCGAGTCAGGATATTCCACGAGTCTCTGGCGAACAGCCATTACAAGCGCATCAAGGAGTTCAAGCAACCCATTGAGGCCATGGGCATAGATTTTTCCTCATGGTTCACGTCGCACGATTATGTAATCGCGAATCCTGAGATCCGCCTATACCAATACCAGGGCTGATCCTCAGAACCACTTTATCTTTCGCAGGGCAAATATCACCATCCGGAACAACAGCAATCCGTGACGAAAGCGGCTGATTTGAGACTCGCCATAGGTCCGGCGCCGGTAGCGGACCGGAATTTCGATGATCTTGAGGTTGATCTTGCTCGCCCCGAACAGCAGGTCGAAATCGCCGAAGGGGTCGAAATCACCGAAGTACGACCGGTTTCCTGCCAATGTCAGGTAATCCTCCCGGAACATCACCTTCGTGCCGCACAGCGTGTCCTTCAGACGTTCACCCAGCAGCCAGCTGAAGGCCATGGCAAATAGCTTGTTGGCGATCAGGTTGAGCGTGCGCATCGCCTCGCCTTCCATGGGATAGACCAGACGGCAGCCATTGAGGAATTCGGCCTTTCCGTTCGCGATGGCGCGGTAGAACTTGGGCAGATCCTCGGGCGGCACCGTGAGATCGGCATCGAGAATCATCAGGACGTCGCCCGTGGCTTCCTGGAAACCTTTGCGCACGGCATCGCCCTTGCCGGTGCGATCCTGCACGAGCAGCCGGATGTCACGGTCGGTATGGAGCGATGCCAAGCGTTTTATTTCCTCCGGCGTGCCATCGGTCGAATGCCCGTCCACGAAGATGATCTCCTGATGCGTCCCGAAACGGGGGAGGCGCTGAACGGCCTGTTCGATATTGCCCTTTTCATTTCGGCAGGGGATGACAATGGAGACCGACAGGTCATTTCTGTTGTACCGAGGCAAGGGCCGGGCGACCACATAGTGACAGAGACATGCCTTGTTGATTACCGGAAACGTTCCCAGATGATTCAGGAACCATGAGACGACAGGAATATATATCGGAAACAGCAGGCGGCGCTCTGTTTTTACCACTTGGTAGTCGGAGAGGGACAGCAGGTTTCTCATGTCATCCGGCGACAGCCAGCTGTGTTCCGGTGTCGGCATTTTCAGGCGCAGGAATTCGGCGAGTTTCAGGACCGGTTCCCACAGAAAGCTGTAGTAGGAAATAATGACCCGGGTATGGGGCCCGCAGAAACGATGCAGTTCTTCCAGACAGGCCTGGATGTCGTCCAGATAGCCGACAAAATCGGAGAGGATGATGTAATCGTAGGTCTCGTCAGGTATCTGGTCCAGACGGTCAGCATCGCCCTCCTGGAATGTCAGATGAGGGTATTTCTTCCTTGCCAGTTCGATTGTGTCCGGGCTGATATCGATACCTACGCCGCGGGATGGTTTTAACGCATTCAGCAGATCGCCGTTGCCACAGCCAATCTCGAGCACGCGCCTGTTTTCGGCGACCAGGTAGCGGAAATAGCCGGTCTGATCGCGATGATAATGACGGTTGCGCCGTCTCCATCGTTCAATGTCAACTGACAATAAGTTGAAATGCCGCCGTATATTTTCTGTCCGTTCGTTCATGGCGGACTGTTTCTGTCTGTGCGGCTGAACAGCATTACCAGGCTTCCCGGCAAGGAGGCAATGAGCAGCACGAAAAGAAAGAGAAATGAGAGTGCGACGGCCAGATGGGTATTAACGCCGATGGCGATCAGCAACCCAACCAATGCGCCCTCGCGTACGCCGATACCGCCCAGAGAGATAGGGATGGCGCCGGCCAGAAATACCAATGGAATGATGCCGAAGTAGGTGAAAAGGGGCAGGGTAATCCCGACGGCTTTGCCCAGCATGTAATAGGAAAAGATAACCGCCGATTGCATGAGCACTGTTAAACCGGCCGCAGCAAGGAGCTGCGCGTGCGCGGATTTATATGAATGGCATAGCTGAATCGTTTCGAGAAGGAATTTCCGGATACGGGTGTGCTGATAGGCGGCTGCCAGGCGCTGTATCAGACCCAGAAAACGCGCGTTGAAGAGAACCCCTATGGCGGTGGCGACCAATGCGCCCACGCCCATGATCACCAGTCTGTCGCTTTTTCTTACGACTATCTCGGAGGACAGCCCTATGCACACGAAACCCAGGGCGAGGATGGTAAAAAGCCCGATAACCCTGTCGATAATGGTCGAGCCGATCAAGGCCTTGGGGCTGATACCGCGCAAGCTCAGGTGCAGGGTACGAATAACGTCGCCGCCCATGGTGGTGGGCAGTATGTTGTTGAAGAAAATACCAAGGTAATAGCTTGGCAATATTTTTCTGTATCGGATCGTGCTTGCAGCATGACGCAGAAGCAGCCACCAGCGGAAACTCCCGACCACAAATCCGGCCAGCATGATGCAAACAGCCAGAAAGATAATCAGAACCGGAACGGCAGTTATGCTTTGCCAGGCGATCCTCAGATCGGTCAACGTGAGAAGCCAGTAGACAGATGCGCCCGTGACAAGCAGCTTGAGCGCCATCAGAATCATTTTCTTGTATTTTTTCAAGACGGTCTCTCAGGCAGCGGCATTACGTTTCATTTCTGCCTTGGCCGCCGCGATTCCCGGCTGCAGCGCCGGTGTTGCCGGGGGCGAAATGCAGGTATATGACAACGGTGCCCGACGAAATGATGGAGGCGGCGCGAGACACGAGCGCAATCTGTACCCCATCCAACAGGCCAAAACCTGTCAGTAATGCCGATAATCCCATCACGAACTCCTGGATGCCGCCAACCGATTGAATCATGCTGCCTTGCCCGACCAGGGAACCAAGCGCCGATATGAAGATCAAGCTTGCCAACGGTAGTTCTGGAAACAAGAGTACCCCGATCAGGCAAAAATTAACTATAAAAATCGTTGTTGTAAGAAGACTGATAATGAATACTCGCGAGAGGCAATTTTCCTGGAAAAAAGGCGCGACATGCTGTTTCCAAAAATTCTTGCCGCGCAACCATTTGTAGAGCCACAGGCCCGCGATGGCAATAAGCAGGGCCATTCCCATGGAGGTAAGCTTGTATGAATAGGGGAGGCTCGTCGCCCATATACTCACGGCGGCGGTAAGCGTCAGCAAAATCACCATGGCGACGGTGAATACCAGCAAACCCACGGTGGTTTCCTTGGCAGTGAGCCCGGCCTTTCTGGAAAGAGAGACATACTTGAATGTAGTTCCGATCGGCAGGCCGCCCATGGAGTTGCCCAGCGTGCCCATGGCGCTAATATAAAGAGCCGTGGCGGGCCGGAGATGTTTCTTGTATGCAGCAGTGATACAGCGAAGTCCCCTGGCACCAAGCAAGACGCCTATTGCCGAAGCCGCGACTGGCGGCAGCATGTGCCACAGATTAATGCGCTGAAACAACACTCCGTGCTTGTAGACCCAGATAATAATGCCGACGAGCAGCGCTATGCCGATTATCGGGCGAAGACGGCGCCAGTATCGATTAGATGCGTTTTCCAGTCCTGAACTCCTTCAGCGTCGTCAATATTATTCGTGACGCTTCCATGGATGAGTTGCTGCTGCCGGCCATCAGTTGCTCTTCAGTATGTAACAGGTGTGAGGCATCTCTGTCGACGCTCCAAGTGGACAGTATGGCATTTTTTCCTATCCCTTCTTTACGTTCGGTGCGGTTTCTGAGCAGGAGGCAGGGTTTGCCGAGATATGACGCTTCCTCCTGTATGGAACCGCCGTCCGTGAGCACAAAACGCGCGCGCGAAAGCGCTTGCATGAAGCTTGGATACGGGGCAAGACCGCGAACGGTTATATGTCTGGATTCTGTCAGAAGATTCATAAGCCCGGCGGCTTTGAGCGCATTTTCTGTCGGCGGGTGCATGTAAAAATGCAGCGGTCCTATCGCTTCTGACATGGCCACGATATGCGCGACAGCACGCCTCAAACGGCGTTTTCTCGATATCGTTTCGAGCCGGTGCAACGTAACGATGCCGTAGGCTTGATCGCCTGCGACCGCCGAATCGTGGATAGTAAATTTATCCCTGATCAAGTACAGGGCATCCCTGCCGGTGTTATATCCTGTGTTGACAGTTTGACCCTTGAGTTTATGTTGGCGCAACCAGGTTTCGGATGTCTCATCAGGAGCGAACAGATAATCAGTCTTTTTGCCGATGTGACGACGAATCCACTCTTCCGGAAATGGATCGAGAAAATTCCCGCTGCTCAGGCCGGCTTCGACCAGAGCTGTCTTCAGGCCGGCCGCCTTGGCCAGGTAATGTCCGAGAAGAGTCGATAATGTATCACCATGGATCAGTACGACGCCCGGCGCATTCAGAAAGAGACGATTTAAAATCTCGTGTTTATTAAAGAGAATGTGTCCAAAACCAAGAGCCAGCCATTTTACGGCTTGCATGTATGTCGTTACTGACTTGTTATGTTCGCCGAGACGCGTGACGACGGGGCTCAGGCCGAAGTCCGTCAGGATTTTTCCCGTGAGGCTGCCATGCTGTGAGAGATCCAGCAGATGATAGGGTTCTCCCTCTTCATGCAGCAGGTGCATGATGGGAGCCATTTTGATGAACTGCGCCTTGGTGCCGATGGCGAAGTGAATCATAGAAGAGGAGGTTGTGCGCACAGGGCTGGAACGCGCGCTGCAGCCGCTATGGCTCCTCCCTCCGGCTGTACAGGAGATTCGTTATTTGTTCAGACACAAGACCAATCAGAAATATCAGAATGGATGTTGTGAACAATAAACCGCTCATGTTGGTGAAACGGTGTTCAGCGAGAAAGGTATAGACGTAATAGCCCAGACCGGTCGCGAAGAATGCCAGGCTGATAGGTACAAATATCTTCAATGGCGAATAAAGCGTGCCCACCTTGAATATGATCAGCAGAAAGCGCATTCCGTCTCGCAGCGGATTGATATGGCTCTTGCCCTCGCGTTTCTCTGCCATGATAGGAACGTATCCTACCGGGTAACCGGCGCGGAAAAATGACATGGTAATGGTGGTGGGGTATGAAAAACCGTTCGGGAGAAGGTACACGAACTCTCTGAATTTCCTCGCCCTGACCGCCCTGAACCCCGATGTCAGGTCGTCGATTTTTCTGTTGACCATCCAGCTCGCCAACCAGTTGTAGATTGTATTGGCATAGGATCTGCCCAGACTGGCTTGTGTGCTCCCATGCCGTGCGCCGACGGCCATGTCATAGCCTTCGTCCAGTTTTGACAGCAATTTATGGATATCTTCGGGATTGTGTTGTCCATCCGCATCCATGAAAACCAGAGTGCTGCCATTGGCTGCACGGGCGCCGGTCTTGATCGCCGCGCCATTCCCCATGCTATACGGGTGTGTGACGATATTAACTGCATGCTGCCTGCATATGCCCGGGGTGTCGTCAGAGGAGCCATCATTGACGACGACGATCTCGGCATCCGGAAACAGTGTTCTTAATGCTGGCAGCACCCTGGCGAGCCCGTCCGCCTCGTTTTTTGCCGGTATAACGATTGAAAGCGAATCCATTGCCTTTGATTTTTAATGTTTGGCTAATCTCAGTATATGTATAGCATGTGCGAGACATGCATGTTTTTTCGACAACAGAGGGCCCCGGAGATTACAACGTAAGCAGCTTTTGCTGGCTCAATAGCGGTTCGCCGGAATCCCCGCCTGCATTTTATGCAGAAGTTTAATGGTTTCCAGGTCTTCCCCCGATGGAATTCCGGATTCTTCAATGCTGTTCAACATCGCATTCGCTTCCTCCGCTCGCCCCAGTTTTATCAGATATTCCGTCTTTCCCAGTCTGTAAAATACTGTGCTTGGAAACAGCTGGGTAGCAGCCGTGATGTAACTCAGGGCGCGCTGGTAATCGCCTATGTCGGCATACAGCTTGGCGGCATCGGCAGAGATGAGGGCCCGGTATTCGGCGGCTGTTTTTGGATTTTGGGCCGCGCTGACGAGCCATTCGATGGCATCGTGGCGTAACGGCTTGCAAAGAGCGATATGCTCGGTCACACACTTTGTCAGCTTGTCCAGGGTTGCGACGCCATGCACCGAGATGGGTTTGCTTCGCAGTAATTCATTGATGGCGCGGGCGTTGGATGGATCGTGGATAAATTTAATATTGCCGTCGATGTTTCTCATTTGGATGGAATCGGGTAATCCCGCAATGCGAAATTCCTTGCCACGGGTGGCTATATTGGCCCGGACCAGGCCCGAGTCGATCTCTGACGCGAAATAGGCGAGGAACAGTTGCATGTCCAGGTAGAATCCTGCCTCATCCGGCGCGGCCTGCATGCCTCTTATGGTGTATTTGATGGCGCTGACCACATCGTTCTTTTCGCGAATGCTCGCGTTAGCCGCATAATTGTTTGCCCGGGGGGAATCCGGGTGATTGAGCGCATGATATTCAGCCAGCGTGCTTGTTTCTTTCCAGGTGTTCGCCCAGGTCCATGTGCTGATACCAAAGACGAGGATGATGGCGCTGGGCAGTATCGCTTCAATCGCCGTGTTCTTTTTTGCCGACATGCCGGATAGTGTCTTGATGATGACATAAGCCGCGGCAAAAATAACACCAAAACTCGGAAGATAATTTCTGTGCTCGTATGCAATCTCGAGCCCGAAGATGCTCGATTCGAGACTGTGCCCCACCAGAAACCAGAGTATGGCGAAACTGGCGACGGGATAGCGCCTGAATTTGATCAGAGCAAACAGCAGCATGGCGAATATGCCAAGGACAGCAGGAAGAGTGCTGATTGGCTGTAAGAGTCCATGGCTGATTGCTATGTCATCGTGGAATAAACCGAGCCTCTGGATGCTGGGCAAAAGCAATAGACTTAAATAGAACCACAGCACGCGTGTTTCTGTCAGGAGACGTTCGTAGGGTGTAAAAGACCTGATGGCATACGAGTTCATAAAAAAATCGGGATGCATCATTACATAAGAAATAAAGATCGTTGCGGGCAAAAGAATGGTGAGCAGATAAAATATCCACAGCCACTTTCTTGCCGAGGGAGCCAGGCGATCGCGGTGGTAAAGCGTCAGTTCAATGACAAACGCGAATAGCGGGAGGAGGGCGGCATTCTCCTTGGCTCCTATTCCGAGAAGCACGCCCCCAGCAATACCCGACGCCATCGCCGGAAAACCGTATTTTTTTGATTCCTCGATCGCCTGTCTTCCATGCATGAACACAATCAGCCCCAGAATGACAAATAGTGTCGAGAGGCTGTTCATTCTCTGAACCACGTACAGCACGCTGGTGAGTTGAATCGGATGCAGGGCCCAGAGCAACGCCCCGAAACCGGCGACATGCAATGGTTGCCGGCCGGTCAGGGTGTCGGCGAGGGCCGGTCGGCGGAGGCACAGGAGCAGAAGGTAATAGATGAGGATGGAATTGATGATGTGGATAACCACATTAGTCAGCTTGAACGGCAGCGTATTGTCGAAACCACCGGAAAAGTAATGATTCAGAGTGAAACTTAAAGCCGCCAGCGGACGCTTGAAAGGTCCGCTTTGATTGCTCAGCAATGCATCGTGAATGCTGCTCGGAGTGATCTCCTTGACGGCGACGGCCTTGTTGAGGGTGATGTTTTCTTCGTCGTCCAGGATATAGGGACCATGCAGGCCCGGGGAATAAGCCAGAACGACAAGAGTAACCAGGGACAGAATGACGCCCAGGTGAAAAATTGGCCGTTTCATTGTTTGATCCGGGTTTTCTTCAGTTTCCGCTCATGGCACTTTGGTGGCGGAAGAGTCCGCAACACGCGGGGTGATTGCCGAGGAATTGACTCCGGTTTTCCCCATTTTAGCGACGACGTTCGCCAGTTCCTCAACCTCTCGATCTCGATGGTAAGGTGTTTTTGCATTGGCCTTGCGCAGCAGGGATAAAACCTGTGCGGCGTTTTCTCTATCCCCGAGATGAATATATATGTTCGCCTGTTCGAAGAGCGGATGGAGGTATTCGGGGTCGGCTTGATAAGACAGGCGGAAGAATTCTACCGCTTCACGGAATCGACCCGATATGGCCGTGACACGTCCCAGCTGATAGTAGAAGAAGGACTTGTCCGTGGTGTCGGTTCTTTGCAGGAGGGTTTTCAGCCATGTTTCCACGGGAACCTGCAAGGATTTGCACCAGGTCTGGAGGCAGACGCTAACCCGATCGAAGGTAAATATCGTTGTCGCCGTAATAGGGCTTGAGGCGAGACGCCTGAGAGTTTCCTTTTGCTCGGCTTCGCCCAGGGTTATTCCCTGGCGCGCTGCGAGCAGATAGACATCCATCATGAAGCCGGCATCGTTCTGTTCCAGTTCTGCGGCTCGCCGCGAGGCGTCCATGGCGGCGGAGTAATTCCCCTGGGCCTCAAGAAGCAGGCTCAGTCCGGACTGCGTGCGGGCAGAATCGGGATGATGTGCTGCTTCATAACGGTAGAATGTATTGTAACTGGACCATTGTTCGGCGCGCACATAGGTCGCACCGCCCATGAATACTATCAGCGCGGGCATGGCAAGCCACAGCTTGCGATGGCCGAGTTTATGGCAACCATGGTTAATGAGATGAATCACCACGAGGATAATGCCCAGCGAGGGGATATAGTTGCGATGCTCATGAGCTATTTCGAGAGGAAATAGGGTCGACTCCATCAGGTGGCCGGCGAAGAACCAGAGCATGCCCAGGCTGAACAGAGGATATTTCCGGTGACCCAGTATGGCCAGGATGAATAGCACCGCCAGGCCCAGGAGGGACGGCAATGTGGTCCAAGGCGTGAACAGCGATGTGGAAATGGCGATGTCATCATGCTGGTGCCCGAAACGGTTGATTTGCGGGAGCAGGATTAGGGAGATGTAAAAAAACAGTACCCGCGCTTCGGTCATGATTCGTTCGGGCATTGTGAAGTCCCGGCCCTTGTAGTTGGGCAAGGCATAATGGATGGCCCAGAGCAGCAGAAGAGCAGTCACAACCAATGTAGAGGCGATCAGTGCGCGTCGTGTTCCCAGGGATAATTTCGACCATGAATCCCAGGGTGTTTCATTGGCATAAAGCGTGAGTTCCAGCACTAACACGAATACCGGCAGCAACGCCGCATTTTCCTTGCACAGTATGCCAAACAAGCCAAAGAGAACCGGTCCCGCGAAAACAAGCAAAACCCCGCCTTTCTCACCGTGTATCACGCGCGAACGGCCTTTCAGATAGGTGATCAGTCCAAGAAAGGTAAACAAGGCCGAAAGTTCTGTCATGCGCTGAACTACATAAAGAACGCTGGTGATTTGTATCGGGTGAATTAACCACAGCATGGCGGCAGCACCGGCCACGAGAACGACAGTTTGTGGCGCTTTGCTCCAGGAGAACGTGCTATGCGGGGTAACTTGCGCCAGACGCATGAAAACCAGACGCAGCAACCAGAAAACCAACAGCCCATTGATTATATGAATGACAAGGTTGGTAATTTTGTATGGCGTGGTGGAATTCATGCCGCCGGCAAAATAGTGGTTCAGCGCGAAGCTGATCATGGAAATGGGGCGCTGGAGCGGACCGGACTTGATGGAGTAAGCCGCCTGATAAAGCGCATCGGTGCTCAGTGTCTGCACTTTGACGTAACTGTTGTGAATCAGGTTGGTGTAATCATCGAAGATCCACGGCCCGGAAATCCCCGGCAGATACACAAGTGCGGAAAGCGCCAATACGAGCGAAAGCAGGATCAGGGGATGGTGAAATCTGTGTCCGGATATCGACAAAAAGAAGCGGTCCATGTTTGATATTTTAAGCGACATTCCTTCTTTTGCTGGTCAGAAGCTATGCGTTTTTCCTGCCTTGGGCAAGCGAAGCATATTCATCGCATATTTGGCGTCAGTGAATGTGAGCCATGAAAAAAACAAGGGCGGCATTTAGCCGCCCTTGGTGTTATTGATGATTCTATATCTTAGTTCTTGGGACGATACTTGGTGGGTACCGAACCCGAGACAGTCCACCGGAGGTTGCCGCCCATGTTGGTCGGTGTGTAGACCACGCTCATGTTGGCAGCGGTGCCAAGTGATTTTTCGGCGGTCAACACCACAGTCACAACACCCGTGATACTGTACCCGACGCTGGTTACATATTTGCTTCGATAGCTGCTAGCGGTAGACAGATTCAACGAAGCGGGGGGAGTTGGGATTGAACCTAAGGCGAAGCCTTCACTGAAAGCTACGTCAATCGCGGTTCTCGTGGCGCCAGCCAGACTCGCTGATTCCGACACGCGCGACCGGATCGTGTAGTCCTGATACGCTGGCACCGCGATGGCAGCCAGAATGCCGATGATCGCTACCACGATCATCAATTCGATAAGTGTAAAACCCTGTTGCAGCTTTTTCATAGAACCTCCAATTGGATATTGCTGTTACGAGGGTGCCTCGGAAATAACCGGCCCTGTTTCTCCTTAAACGGGGACCGTTTGCAAGCAAGGGGTCCGGGCTTCCTGCCAGGCCGATGCTTTCCGCGACATCCTCACTTACCTACTTAGCAGAGCCCCTACCGAAGTCAATTCAGCAGGGGCGCGGCCAGATTTACATACGTCTGGCCATAAATGTGCATGTTCTATGCCAATGCCCACCCGCTGGTTTTCGGTAGGGCGTTAAATATGACCCATTGAAATATAATAGATTTTTTTAAGTTACCACCTCCATTTATAGTTTTCCAGAGTCAATTTCCATAGCGGCGCTGCCATTTTTGGGCAAATCTGCCCTATCCCGTCATCGATTTATTCAATCCCCAGCTTCTCCAGCTTGTAGCGCAGCGCGCGAAAGCTGATGCCCAACAGCTTGGCGGCGGCGGTTTTGTTCTGGTGGGTCTGGGTCAGCGCCTTCTCGATGGTGGCTCGTTCCACGCGTTCGAGATAATCGTCCAGAGATTCCTTGCCGCCCATGACCGTGTCCTCGTTGTCCATGTCGGTAGCATCGGCTTGTAGCTGCAAGTCCTGCGCCGATATTTCCGTACCGTTACACATGGTCAGCGCCCGTTCCAGAATGTTTTCAAGTTCCCTTACGTTGCCTGCGAACGAATATCGCTGCAGCGCCTCGCTGGCATCCGCGGTTAGCTGCGGCGGCTTCATGGCCAGATTGTCGGAAAGTTTGCGACACAGTGCTTCCGCGAGCAGAGGGATATCCTCGGTGCGTTCGCGCAACGGCGGAATATGCAGTTCGATCACGTTCAGTCGGTAATACAGGTCCTGGCGGAATTTCCCCTGTGCCACCAGGTCCTGCAGGCCTTTATGGGTAGCGGAAAGTATGCGCACATCCACCTTCATCTCGCTCTGCGAGCCGACCGGACGGATGGATTTTTCCTGGATCGCGCGCAGCAACTTGACTTGCATGGACAGCGGCAGGTCACCCACTTCATCGAGAAACAGCGTGCCGCCGTCGGCGGCCTTGAACAAGCCATCCTTGTCTGTGACCGCGCCGGTAAAGCTGCCTTTCCGGTGACCGAAGAATTCGCTTTCCATGAGGCTCTCGGGAATGGCGCCGCAGTTGACTGGCACGAAGGGTTTTTCCGCACGTGGGCCCAACTCGTGGATCAGGCGTGCGGCCAGTTCCTTGCCGGTGCCGGACTCGCCGGCAATATAAACCGGGGCCTGGCCGCGAGCGAGGCGCTCGATCATGCCGCGCACTTTCTCGATGACCGCCGATTCGCCCAGCATCTTTCTGGCCCCATTGCTGGAAGGCTCGGTGTTGCTGACAGTCGCTTTAACGGCCGGCGTCTGGCCCACACGCAGCGCGGCACGCACGATGTTCCGCAAGTCGTTGAGATCGAGGGGTTTTGAAACGAAATCAAAGGCGCCGGCCTTGAGCGCGGCGACCGCCGTTTCCATGTTGCCGAACGCGGTGATGACCGCCACCGGCAGGTACGGATATTTTTCCTGAATATGACGCACGAGCTCGATGCCGTTGCCGTCCGGGAGGCGCATGTCAGTCAGGCATAGGTTGAACTCGAAATCCGTCAGCAGATTACGCGCCTCCTCCAGGTTGGACGCGGAGCGGGTCTCGAGATTCATGCGCCCCAGAGTAAGTTCGAGCACTTCACGAATGTCCGGTTCGTCGTCGACGATCAGAATCTGGCTTTTCGACTTGTTCATAGTGTTCCTAGTTCAGCGCAATCTTCCGCGCGCACAAAAGTGACCCGAAAACGGCTGCCTACTCCGCCTTCACCCGGATGGTAGTTCAACGACGCGCCGTTGCCTTCGCACAATTCACGCGCGATGTACAACCCGAGTCCGGTGCCCTTGGGGGTGGTGGTGAAGAAGGGATCGAAAATATTGTCCGCAATGTCCGGATTGACTCCCGCCCCCCAATCGATAACGTCCACAATTGGCCGGTCCTCGCCGTCCCGGCCGCCCTGGAATTTGATTAGCGGTGTGCCGGTGAAGGGCGGACTGTGGCGCAATGCGTTCTGACACAGATTGGAAATGATCTGGTAAAGCTGATCCGGATCCACGCATACATCAATATCATGCATACCATGAGTGACAAATGCCTCACGTGGGACGGACACGGTTTCAGAGTATTGACGCAGGAAGTCCTCCAACCAGGAATCAAGTTCGAGTTGGACGGGATTGATGCGGTCGCGCCGGCTGAGCTGCGTGACGTTCTGCACGATCACATTCATGCGCTTGCTCTGTTCTTCAATGATTTTGACCAGCCGCTTTTCCTCGGCGTTGTCGGTATCCATAGTTTCCCCGAGTAATTGAGCGGCGTTGGTGAGCGCGCCCAGGGGGTTGCGGATTTCGTGAGCGATGCTCGCGGTCAGCCGCGCGAGTGCCGCCATTTTCAGTTGTTGTGCCTGCTGTTTAAGAACCGCCATGTCTTCGAGGAAGATCAGCTTGACCGCATTGTTGTCGCCCAGGGAAACAAAACGCGGCAGCAGGGTATAACCGACGGGTGAGGTAAATACCTTGCGACCGCGGTTTACGGCGCTATTTCCCAGCCACTGGAACAACTGGATCGCCAGATCCGGAGAAATCTCGTTGAGCGTGGATTTTTTCTCAGCCTCGTTATGGATGCCGAGGTATTTCAACGCTGACTGGTTGATCAGGCGTATGCCCCCCTGCGGGTCGCAGATAACGACGCCGGATTGCATGCGTTGAATGACGAGCTCGTTGAGCTGAGTAAGGTTGGCGACGTCCACGCCGCGTCGCTGGGCGAGTTCCTCGGTGGCGCGCAAGCGCGTGGCGAGCAGGTAACCGAAAAAAGCCGTGGCATATAGGCCGATCCCGAACAACCCAACCTGCGGGAAACCCTGCATCATTTCGGTTTCGGCCCCGCTGGCGCCCGTTAACCAGCTCCAGGAATGCTCCAGCAGTACAGCGATGGTGGCGAGCGACGCGTAAAAAATAGTCAGTCGCTTGCCGAGCATCAGGCTGGTACCGGCAATCGCCACCACCAGCATCAAACCCAGGCCGCTGGCCAGACCGCCGCTCGCATGCATGCTGATGGTCAGCAGTGTGACATCGGAAAACGAAAGCAGCGTGGCTTGGCTCTCGTAGTCCGGTTTACGCCAATGAATGGCAAAAACCCCCGTCAGGCTGATAATGGCGTAAACCACGCTCGAGCTGAGGAACAAGCCCGGGTGCGCCTCGCCAAAAGGCGTGTATTTTCCAATGAAAATCGCTATCGCCGATGCTGCGATAGCGATCGCCAGGCGGTAGAAATTGAAGTATTTAAGAAGTTTCCAGTTTTGGGCTTCTACCGTGGCCTGGCCTTCTGCCTTGCTCAGTCCAGACGGGGGAAGCGTGCTTTCCATAGCTGTCATACCTTATTGAAATAGCACAGATTTGGAAGGCTGGCAAAATTTGTCAGTACATTATTTTTCCCGGCTTGGTGGTTTTTACGCGGGGGGAAAGAAAATACTTGATTATAAAATAGCCGCAAACAAGTTTGACTATTAAGACAAAGCGCGGTGATTTTGCCTAAAGCAAAATTCGAAACACATTGATTCTAGCTATTCTTCGAGGCTTTCAGGTGCTCTTCACAACAGTAGTGCTTCCCGTCTTTCTGGATTGACTCCGATTCCGGCAGGTGCACACCGCAATGGGCGCAGGCATCCATTTTGGCTATGGGTGGCTTTGGAGAGGGATGATTCTCGCGAGAACCCAGGGCCCGCTTGATGATTTTCAGGATAAGCCATAGCCCAAACAAGATAATGATGATGCGTAACAACTGACCCATAGTATTAGGAATCGTGTAGGCGGGGTTTAATCAATAATAACTCTGTATCATCGCGATACGGCAGGTTGGTCGGGGTGAGAGGATTTGAACCTCCGGCCCCTTGCTCCCGAAGCAAGTGCGCTACCAGGCTGCGCTACACCCCGTTGATATCTAACTATTACGATGAGCGGAAAAATGGGCCAGATCGAGAAGCGCTTGCTTGTAAGGCGAATCCGGTATGGCGGCCAAGGCGGCAGAGGCTCGGGAAGCCTCGTCTTCTGCCCGGCGCGCAGTGTACGTGATGGAACCCGTTGATTCAATGGCGTCCATGACCTCATCCATCTGGGCCAGACCGCCTTCTTCGATGGCGGCGCGGATCAGCTCGCGCTGGCGGTTGTTGCCCTGCCGCAGTGTATATATGAGCGGCAGGGTCGGTTTGCCTTCGGCGAGGTCGTCGCCGATGTTTTTGCCCAGATCATGGTTATCGCGTCCATAGTCCAGCACATCGTCGATCAGCTGAAACGCCGTGCCGAGATGCATGCCATAAGCCGCCATCGCCGCTTCGATTTCATGGCCTTGGTTGCTGATGATGGCGGATAGCTGGGAACCGGCCTGGAAAAGCTTGGCGGTCTTGTTGCGGATGACCTCGATGTAGCGCTCCTCGGTGGTTTCGGGGTCGTGGCAGTTGAGCAGCTGCATGACCTCGCCCTTGGCGATGGTATTGGTGGTGTGGGCGAGGATTTCCATCACGCGCATGCTGCCTACTTCAACCATCATCTCGAAAGCGCGTGAATAGAGAAAGTCACCAACCAACACACTCGCCTCGTTACCCCAGATGCTGTTGGCGGTGGTGTGACCGCGGCGCATCTCTGAGGCGTCCACCACGTCGTCGTGCAGCAGGGTGGCGGTGTGGATGAATTCGATGATGGCCGCCAGCTGAATGTGGGCCGAACCATCGTAACCGAGGGCCCGGCTGCCCAGCAGCACCAGCACCGGCCGCAGGCGTTTTCCGCCACTGTGCACGATATAGGACCCCATCTGGTTAATCAGGACGACGTCGGACTGCAGCCGCGCTTCGATCTCGCGGTTTACGGCCTGCAGATCGTCGCGGGCCAGTGCCTTGATGGCTTCATAATCCATGGAAATAAGGGGTAGTCGAGGTCCGGGCGCATGCTAGGGGGACGATTTACGCGCGTCAAGCCGTTTGACCTGCTGCCCGCCAATCGTTAGAATTGCCGGCCTTTTAGCGGGTTTCTCCGCCTAGTCCGGCCCCACGGGGCATTCAGGAGTCGAATTTATGTACGCGGTGATTGAAAGCGGCGGCAAGCAGTACCGGGTGTCCCCGGGCGATGTCATTCAGGTAGAGAAGCTGGATGCCCCCGAAGGTCAGACCGTGGACCTCAGCCAGGTCCTCATGGTGAGCGACGATCAGGGTGTGCGTGTCGGCAATCCGGTGCTGGCGGGCGCGACGGTAACGGCCAAGGTGAAAAGCCACGGGCGTGACGACAAGATCAAGGTGTTCAAGATGCGTCGGCGCAAGCACTATCGCAAGACCCAGGGCCACCGTCAGTACTACACCGAAATTGAGATCACGGCGATTAAATAAAATAGATTCTTACCAACTCCCCCTCTCCCACGTTAGTGGGAGAGGGTAAGGGGAGAGGGAGCGTAAAGAATCTCCAATCCCCTCTCCCCATCCCTCCCCCCCGCGAGGGGGAGGGAGAGTAAGTTAAAGAGGTTTTTAATCATGGCACATAAAAAAGCAGGCGGTAGTTCACGCAACGGGAGAGATTCCCATGCCCAGCGTCTGGGTGTTAAGCGCTATGCCGGCGAGCAGGTGCTGGCGGGCAACATTCTCATCCGTCAGCGCGGCACCGAGTATCATCCCGGCATGAATGTCGGCATTGGCAAGGACGATACCTTGTTCGCCAAGGTCAACGGCCAGGTGAAATTCGAGATCAAGGGGCCGCGCAGCCGCAGAACCGTAAGCATCATCCCGGGCTGATCCCGCTACGCAGGCGTCGCAAAACCCCGCCCTGGCAACACGGCGGGGTTTTTTATTTTTATAACCGGTAATCTTGTGACATGAAATTCGTTGATGAAGCCACTATACGTATCGAGGCCGGCAATGGCGGCAATGGTGCGCTATCTTTCCGGCGCGAGAAATTTATCCCCCGCGGCGGGCCGGACGGCGGTGACGGCGGTGACGGCGGCAGCGTTTATCTCGTGGGACGGGAAGGACTCAACACGCTCGTGGATTTCCGTCACTCACGCGTCTTCCGCGGCGAGAGCGGCGCCAAGGGTGGCGGGGGCAACTGTACCGGAAAATCCGGGAAGGATCTTTACGTACCGGTTCCTCTCGGCACGCGGGTGACGGACGCGGAAGCGGAAGAACTCATCGGGGAAATCACCCAGGATGGCGAATCGCTGCTCGTGGCCCACGGCGGCAGGGGCGGATTGGGCAATACCCATTTCAAGTCGAGCACCAACCGCAGCCCGCGGCGCATGACACCGGGCAAGCCTGGCGAGCGCCGTGCGCTCGCCCTTGAGCTTCAGGTGCTCGCGGATATCGGTCTGCTCGGCCTGCCCAATGCCGGCAAGTCGACTTTTCTGCGCGCTGTATCTGATGCGCGTCCCAAGGTGGCTGATTATCCGTTTACCACGCTGCATCCGCATCTGGGCGTGGTGCGCATCGAAGAGAGCCGCAGTTTCGTGGTGGCTGATATTCCCGGCCTTATCGAGGGCGCCGCGGAGGGCGCGGGTCTGGGTCATCAATTTCTGCGGCACTTGTCGCGCACAAATATATTATTGCATCTGGTGGACATGGTGCCGCTCGAACCGGATGCCGATCCCGCGGCTGGGGTGAAGGTCCTGGAGTCGGAGCTGAAAAAATTCAGCCCGGCGTTGGCCAAGCGGGAACGCTGGCTGGTGCTGAATAAAATGGATCTCCTGCCCGGGGAGGAGAGAGAGAAACAGGCCAAGCGGCTGCTTAAAAAGCTGAAATGGAAGGGCCCGGTGTATAGAATCTCCGCGATCAACCGCGAGGGCTGCCGTGAACTGGTCATGGACCTGATGCGGCGGCTGGAGCAATTGAAAAAGAAAACGGAAAAAACCACTCATGTCCGGGAACGCCAACAATAGCCCACGCGCGTCGCTGAANANNGCGCGNCGTGTCGTGGTCAAGATCGGCAGCGCGCTGCTGACGCGTGACGGCCAGGGTTTGAACATCGACGGCATCCAGAATTGGGTCGGACAGCTGGCGCAGTTCCGCGCCCGCGGCGTGGAGATGGTGCTGGTGACTTCCGGTGCCGTGGCCGCCGGCATGCAACGGCTCGGCCGCCGTCAGCGTCCGCATGCGCTGCACGAACTGCAGGCGATGGCGGCCGTCGGCCAGATGAATCTGGTGCAGGTTTATGAATCCGCGTTTCAGCGTCATGGTCTGCACACGGCCCAGGTACTTCTCACCCACGACGACCTCGCGAACCGCAAGCGCTATCTCAACAGCCGTAGCACCTTGCGCACCTTGCTCAGCCTGGGTGTCATTCCCGTCGTCAATGAAAACGATACCGTGGCCACGGAGGAAATCCGTTTCGGCGACAACGACACCTTGGCCGCGCTCGTGGCCAACCTCGTCGAGGCCGATCTGCTGCTGATTCTCACCGATCAAAGCGGTCTCTATGATCTCGATCCGCGCCAGCATCCGGACGCCAAGCTGGTGGAAGAAGCCATTGCCGGCGACAAGCAGCTGTTGTCCATGGCCGGCGGTTCGGGCGCGCTCGGGCGCGGCGGCATGCGCACCAAGTTGCTGGCCGCGGAAAAGGCCGCGCACTCCGGCGCGTCAACGGTGATCGCTTCGGGACGCGAGGAGAACGTGATTGTGCGCGTACTGTCCGGTGAAGTCGTCGGCACGCATCTTAAAGCGGAGCAGGGACGCGTGGCGGCGCGCAAGCAGTGGCTGGCCGGCCATGCGCATGCTGCGGGCAGTCTCAAGCTCGATGCCGGGGCGGTCAGGGTCATCCGCGAAAGCGGGAAAAGCCTGCTGCCCGTCGGCGTGAAGGCCATTGAGGGCACATTTACGCGCGGCGAAGTTATTTCCTGCCTTGACCCGGAAGGCCATGAGGTCGCGCGCGGGCTGGTGAATTACAGCTCCGAGGAAGCGGCGCGCATCATCGGGCACGCCAGCGACAAGATCGAATCCATCCTCGGCTACGTCGACGAACCGGAGCTGATTCACCGGGATAATCTGATCGTGTTGTAGAATAGTGCACAAACAAAAAAGCCGGCTCACGCCGGCTTTTTTATGTCTGCGAGACGGATGATTTACACCAGCGCGCGTAAACCCTGGTTGAGTCCGCTCTTGTAGCGGGCCGCCGTATTCTTATGGATCTGCCCCTTGCCGGCCATGCGGTCGATGACGGAAGCGGCTTCACGGAACGCCAGCTGTGCCGCCGGCTTGTCTTTGGCGGCGATCGCGCTGCGGACTTTCTTGATGCGGGTGCGCAGCTCGGTGCGCTGTCCGACGTTGCGGGCGCGGTGGTTTTCCGCCTGACGCGCGCGTTTCTTTGCCTGTGCTGTATTGGCCAAAACGGTTCTCCTGGGAATGCCCTGAAAAGCGCGCCACTATGCTGATTTCGGGCGTATTTGTCAATCCCGCCGATCTTGCCGGGCGCTTTCCCGGGGAACCCACACAGGCTTCGGCGGCCATCGAACATCCTGCTATCATCCCGGCCTTTATGGCATCGTTCCCTAAATGCATCCGTGAGCCGCAAGCTGCTTAAATCCACGGCGGTGACCGGCGGCATGACCCTGTTGTCACGGATCAGCGGGCTCATCCGCGACATGCTGTTCGCGAGCCTGATTGGCGCGGGCACCGGGGTGGCCGCCGACGCCTTCTACGTCGCCTTCCGCATCCCCAATTTCCTGCGCCGCATCTTCGGCGAGGGTGCGTTTTCCCAGAGCTTCGTGCCGGTGTTCGCCGAATACAAGGCCAAGTACACGGCGGCGGAAACACGCGCATTCGTGGATCACATGACCGGCATACTTGGCGCGATTCTTTTTGGCGTCACGCTGATCGGTGTCATCGCTGCGCCCATCCTGGTCATGGTCCTGGCGCCTGGTTTTCTCGATGAGCCGCACAAATATGGTCTGACGGTGCAGATGCTGCGCATCACTTTTCCCTATCTTTTCTTCGTCTCGCTGGTGGCGATGGCGGCGGGCATTCTCAACACCTACGGCCGTTTCGGCGCGGCCGCTTTCACGCCGGTGCTGCTCAATCTGAGCATGATCGGCGCCGCCGTGTGGCTGGCGCCGCGCATGGACGAACCGGTGCTGGCGCTGGCCTGGGGCGTATTCATCGCCGGCGTGGCGCAGTTGCTGTTCCAGATTCCGTTCCTGCGCGGCATTAAAATGTTGCCGCGTCCGCGGCTGCATGTGCGCGAACGCCATCATGGCGTCATGCGCGTCTTCAGACTCATGTTGCCGGCGATCTTCGGCGTCTCCGTCGCACAGATCAACATGCTGATCAACACGCTGCTGGCCTCGTTCCTGGTTACCGGCAGTGTCTCGTGGCTCTATTATTCCGACCGCCTGATGGAGTTTCCGCTCGGCGTGTTCGGTATCGCGCTCGCGACCGTCATTCTGCCCAGCCTGGCGCGCCGGCACGCGCGGAACTCGCACGATGAATTTTCCCATCTGCTCGACTGGGGCTTGCGTTGGGTTTTCCTGGTCGCAGTTCCGGCCTCGGTGGCACTGGTGATTCTTTCGGCGCCGCTGCTGACCACGTTTTTTCACTTCGGCGCGTTCGGTGCCAATGACGTACGGATGAGCGCCAATGCGCTGATGGCATTCTCGTTTGGACTGCTCGGTTTCATATTGATCAAGGTGCTCGCGCCGGGATTCTACGCTCGCCAGGATACCAAAACGCCGATGCGTGTCGGTGTGATCGCGTTGGTGGTTAATATCGTGTTGAGTCTGGCGCTGGTGATGCCGCTTAAACACGTGGGGCTGGCGCTGGCCATATCGCTCTCGGCCTTTGTCAATGCCGGGCTGCTGTTCTTCATGCTGCGACGACACAACGTGTACCGGCCGCTGCCCGGCTGGGGATTGTTTCTGGCGCGCATCATTCTCGCCAGCGCCGTCATGGGCGCGATGCTCTACTGGGGCACGGGCGATATTGATTCCTGGCTGACCACGCCCGCTCTGCAGCGCGCCTATCGATTGTCAATATGGGTCAGCGCCGGCGCGGTGGTGTATTTATTGACCGTTATGGCTTTCGGTGTACGATTGGCACAGTTACTGCTTAAGAAGGGGGAGGGGGCGCCAACCGATGACTAGCGCAGCTCAGATTTACCAGATTTCGGCCTGCAACAATCCGCGCGCGTTCACGCTGACGGAGGCCGAGGAGCTGTTTCCGCTGGTATGGAAAATCACCGAAGAGGCCTACCGTGAGCTCGAGCCGGTGCGCCGCGCGCTCGAGGCGATGTTGCCGAGCAATCCCCAGACCCGGAAAGTGGAAAAGGACTACGAGACCATCGTGCGGCGCTGGATGGGCAAGCTGGAACGGCTCGGACTCGTGGTCAAAGGACTGTGGCTGGCGGATTTCGATACCGGCGACGGCTATCTGTGCTGGAAATTTCCCGAATTGCGCATCGGTCATTATCATAGTTATCAAGAGGGCTTCGGCGCGCGCCGTCCGCTGCACGATATCATCGAAGAACTCGATCCGGACTGGGCGCATCTGTAGAAATTCCCGGCTTCCCTTCGTCCCGCTGCTTGTTCTCGCGTGTCCGAGACGGTAACCTTCACCGTTTCTCTACGTTAAAACCTGAACTGTCCCATGGAGTTCATACGCGGGTGGCATAACCTGAGGCCGCAGCATCGCGGGTGTGTCGCCACGATCGGCAATTTTGACGGCGTGCATCTCGGTCATCAGGCGGTGATCGGCCAATTGGCGGAAAAAGCCGAAAAGCTCGGTCTGCCCACCCAGGTCATCCTGTTCGAACCGCAGCCGCAGGAATTCTTCCAGCCGGACGCCGCCGTTCCGCGGCTCACGCGCCTGCGCGAAAAACTCCAGGCGCTGCGGCGCTATTCCGTGGATCGGGTGTTGTGTCTGCAGTTCGACGCCGGATTCGCGGCCATGGAACCCGAGGAATTCATCCGGCGCCTGCTGGTGGACGGACTGGGCGTGCACTATCTCGTCGTCGGAGACGATTTCCATTTCGGCCGGAAGCGGCGCGGGAATTTTGACATGCTCGCCGCGGCGGGACGGCAGTACGGCTTCCAGGTCGTGAACATGCATACCGTGGCGATCGACGGGGAACGTGTCTCGAGCACGCGCATCCGCGCGGCGCTGGCGGCCGGCGATCTGGTGCAGGCCGAGAAGCTCCTGGGCCGGCCGTACCGCATGTGCGGGCGCGTGGCGCATGGCGACAAGCTTGGCCGCACCCTCGGTTTTCCGACTGCCAACATTTACCTGCACCGCAAGGTGACGCCGATCAAGGGGATCTTCGCCGTGGAGGTGTTCGGCCTCAAGACCGAGCCACTCGCCGGCGCGGCCAATATCGGCACCCGTCCGACTGTCGGCGGCACCCGCACGCTGCTCGAGGTGAACCTGCTGGACTTCAGCGAGGACATCTACGGCGCCTATGTGCAGGTGAATTTTCTGCACAAGCTGCGCGACGAGAAGCGGTTCGAGTCGCTGGAAGAGCTGCGCCGCTGGATAGAAAAGGATGTCGCGGACGTGCGCGCCTTTTTCCGCGGGTACCATCCGTTGCACCGGGAAACCGGTTGCCGGGAAAAAACCGGCTGAAATCTTTTCAAAGGTGTTCTGGTGAACGACTATAAGAATACGCTCAATCTCCCGCAGACGGATTTCCCGATGAAGGCCAATCTCGCCGTGCGCGAGCCAGAAACCCTCAAGCGCTGGCAGGAAATGGATCTCAACAAGAAACTGCGCGAGCAGGGCCGCGGCCGTCCGAAGTATATCCTGCACGACGGTCCGCCCTACGCCAACGGCGACATTCACATCGGGCATGCGGTCAACAAAATTCTCAAGGACATCATCGTCAAATCCAGAATCCTGAGCGGCTTCGATGCGCCTTACGTGCCGGGTTGGGATTGTCACGGCCTGCCCATCGAGCATGCCGTCGAGAAAAAGATCGGCAAGGCGGGGGTGCAGGTGGAACCCTCCAAATTCCGTCAGGCGTGCCGCGAATATGCGCGCGCGCAAGTCGATCGGCAGCGCGAGGATTTCATCCGCCTCGGCGTGATCGGCGATTGGGAGCATCCGTACCTGACGATGGATTTTGCATTCGAGGCCGGCATCATTCGCGCGCTCGGGCGCATCATCGCCACCGGCCATGTGGTGCGTGGCCACAAGCCGGTGCACTGGTGCAGCGATTGCGGTTCGGCGCTGGCGGAGGCGGAAGTAGAGTACATGGACAAGACCTCGCCGGCCATCGATGTGCGGTTTGCCGTGGTTGATCCGGAGGCGTTTCTCGCCCGCGTCGAGCATGTCCCGGGGCACGCGGGCGAAGGTCCGGTGAGTGTGGTGATCTGGACCACGACGCCGTGGACCTTGCCGGCCAACCAGGCGGTCGCACTGCATCCGGATCTGGAATATGTGTTGCTGCAATGCACCGGACCTCATGGTAATGAGCGTCTCTTGATCGCCGAGCCCCTGGTCAAGGAGGCAATGGGACGTTATGGCATCGAAAATTATCGGGTGCTGGCCAATTGCCGCGGCCGGGACCTGGAAGGTGTGAAGCTAAGGCATCCGTTTTATGCGCGCGAGGTGCCGGTGATTCTCGGCGAGCACGTGACGACCGATACCGGCACTGGTGCGGTGCACACGGCGCCGGGGCATGGTCTCGAGGATTACGTGGTCGGTGAGCGCTATGGTCTCGCGGTGGACAATCCCGTGGGCGAGGACGGAAAATTTCTTCCCGGTACGGAACTATTCGCCGGCGAACACGTGTTCAAGGCCAACGATCACGTCATCGAGGTGCTCAAGTCGCGTGGCGCGCTGCTGCACGCGATCGCACTGAACCACAGCTATCCGCATTGCTGGCGCCACAAAACGCCGATCATTTTCCGCGCCACCTCGCAGTGGTTCATCAGCATGGAGCGGCTGCGCGAACCGGCGCTACGCGCCATCGTCGGCACCCAATGGATCCCCGACTGGGGCGCGGCGCGCATTCAGGGCATGGTCGAAAACCGCCCTGACTGGTGCATTTCCCGCCAGCGCTCGTGGGGTGTTCCCATCCCGCTTTTTGTGCACCGGCAGACCGGCGAGGCGCACCCGGATACTGACCGGCTGATCGAGAAAGTGGCCAAGCGCGTCGAAGCGCATGGCATCGATGCCTGGTTTGACCTGCGGAAGGAGGAGCTCCTGGGCGCGGATGCCGCGAACTACGAAAAAGTGAGCGATACCCTCGATGTCTGGTTCGATTCCGGGGTGACTCATGCCTGCGTGCTGGAGCGCCGGCCGGAGCTGTCGTTTCCCGCCGATCTTTACCTCGAAGGCTCGGATCAGCACCGTGGCTGGTTTCAGTCGTCGTTGCTCACTTCGGTGGCGATGCGCGGGACGGCACCGTACAAGCGTGTCCTGACGCACGGCTTCACCGTGGATGCCAAGGGCCGGAAGATGTCCAAATCCATGGGTAATGTGATCGTGCCGCAGAAGGTTATCAAGGTCATGGGCGCAGATATTCTGCGTCTATGGGTGGCGGCGACCGATTACCGCGCGGAGATGAGCATCTCCGACGAGATTCTCACGCGCATGGCTGATTCCTACCGGCGTATCCGCAATACCACGCGTTATTTTTTGGCCAATCTCTCCGGTTTCGACACCTCGACAGCGTTGCCGTTGAAAGACCTCCTGGCGCTCGATCAATGGGCGCTGGAACGGGCGATCCGTTTGCAAAAGCTTATCCTCGAGGCCTATGAAAACTTTCAGTTTCATCTGATATACCAGCAGCTGCATCAGTTCTGTGTCGTGGACATGGGCGGCTTTTATCTCGATATCCTGAAAGACCGCATGTACACCATGCCCGCCAACAGTCGTGGGCGCCGCTCCGCGCAGACGGCGATGTTTCATATTCTGGAGGCGCTGGTGCGCTGGCTGGCGCCGGTGCTGACCTTCACCGCTGAGGAAATCTGGCGCTATATGCCCGGTAAGCGGAGCGAATCCGTTTTCCTCGAGAAGTGGTATGAATTACCACCGGCGATCTTTCTCTCGCAAACGAAGCTATGGGTTGATGTTATTGGGCTGCGCCAGGCTGTTGCCAAGGAACTGGAGAAACTGCGCGTGGCCGGCGGCATCGGTTCCGGTCTCGACGCTGAAGTCGACCTTTATTGCAATCCTGCTTGGATCGAACAACTGAGCAAGCTGGGTGACGAGCTACGATTTGTATTCATTACTTCCTACGTGCGTGTACATTCGTTGAGTAAGTCGCCGCCTGACGCTGTGAAGACGGAAATCGAGGGAGTCTTTGTGCGGGTTTCTCCTTCGGCCTATCCCAAGTGCATCCGCTGCTGGCACCACCGCGAGGATGTCGGGACACACGCGCAGCATCCACAAATTTGCGGGCGTTGTGTGCAGAACATCACCGGCCCCGGCGAAACGCGGAGTTACGCCTGATGTGGCGGCTTTTGTGGATCGCTGCCGCTGTTTTCGTCTCCGATCAACTGACGAAGTTTGCGGCGGCCGATTATTTGACGCGGCATGGAGACGTGCAGCTCACTTCATTTCTCAATTTTGCGCTGGTGCACAACACGGGTGCGGCCTTCGGATTTCTGAGCTCTGCCTCCGGATGGCAGAATATATTATTTATTGTCGTTGCCTCGGTTGCCTGCATCGTAATTTTGTGGATGACGTGGCGACTGACGACGAATGATCGCGTTCTGGGCACCGGACTCATGCTGGTCCTCGGTGGTGCCGCGGGAAATCTTACCGACCGGCTCCTGCATGGTTATGTGATTGATTTCGTTGACGTCTACTACCGTGGCTGGCATTGGCCCGCGTTCAATGTCGCTGATTCGGCCATTACGGTGGGAGCGGTGTTGCTGGTGCTGGATGCCTTGGGATGGGGCCATAAGCGCAATCATTAGAATGACAGCTGACGGGCCGCGGGCGCGCCGTCATGGAAAAACGGCTTTTCGGGGCTAGACTGTATTATGGCTGGGGTGTGCCCAGCACCAGGATGGACTACCCCCGTTGTGTCATTTTTCTACCGTGAAGGAGTTTTTAAAGATGCGTACTTTTATCAAATCCTGTCTTTCGGTGATGGCGGCCGGTCTGCTGGTGGTTTCCATGCATGCCGATGCAGACAAAACTGCCATAAGTAAGGAACAGCTCAAAAATGATCCAGTTATAAAATGTCAGGTGGAATGTAATGGTAACAAGGACAACGCAGCATACGAGGCCTGCATGTTAAAGTGCAAGGAAACCTACAAGAGTACAAATCCGATCGTTCCGCAGCAGAAAAAGTAACTAACGGTTACGGACAACGCCCGGCCCTGCCGGGCGTTTCTTTTTTGTGTTTCCGGATAACCGGTTTCCCTTCCGCCCATTTATGATACCGTTCAAGTGACCTGATTATGGCCTCGAAACAGGGTATCATGACAGCATGCAAGTCTATCTGGCCAATCCCCGTGGTTTCTGCGCGGGCGTGGACCGCGCCATCGAGATCGTCGAACGCGCGCTCGAAATGTTCGGCGCGCCTATCTATGTCCGGCACGAAGTGGTGCACAACCGGTTTGTGGTCGAAGACCTGCGCAATAAGGGCGCGGTGTTTGTCGACGAGCTCGACCAAGTTCCATCCGGAGCGACGGTAATCTTCAGTGCCCATGGCGTCTCCCGCGCGGTACGGGAAGAGGCCGCACAACGGGGGTTGAGTGTGTTCGATGCGACCTGTCCGCTGGTCACGAAAGTGCACATGGAAGTGGTGCGCCATCGTAACAACGGCACGGAATGCATATTGATCGGCCATGCGGGGCATCCTGAAGTGGAGGGCACGATGGGCCAGGCTGATACCGACATGCACCTGGTGGAGTCGGTCGAAGATGTCGCCGGGCTGAAGGTCAGGGATGCATCCAATCTGGCCTATGTCACCCAGACCACGCTCTCCATGGACGATACGGCGAGGATTGTTTCCGCGTTGCGTGCGCGTTTTCCGGATATCAAGGGTCCGAAAAAGGACGATATCTGTTACGCCACGCAGAACCGCCAGGATGCGGTTAAAGCACTGGCGAAGCTGGTCGACGTCATGCTGGTAGTCGGTTCGTCCAACAGCTCCAATTCCAATCGATTGCGCGAAGTGGCGGAAGGGCTGGGCGTGAGCGCTTACATGATCGACGCACCGGAAGATATCCGGCAAGAATGGCTGGCGGGAGTGCAGAAAATAGGATTGACCGCGGGCGCCTCGGCGCCGGAAGTTCTGGTCCAGAAAATGATTGCGCGCTTGCAGGAGTGGGGCGCACAGCTGGTCACGGAAAATCCCGGCAACCCTGAAAGTGTCAGTTTCCCGATACCGAAGGCATTACGGTCTCGTTCCGGACCCTAGCCAACCAGGTCATTTCCAGGCTGGCGCTGGCAGTACCTTGTTATTTGGCGGTCCAGCTCACCCAGGTTCCGAGATTCTTCCGGTTCCACTGGCGTCTGCCGGTAGCATCTATTCTGAGCGCCCCGTTTCCTGTTTGTACGCCGCTGGGTGTTGCGGTGAGCGTGTAACCGCAACTGAACAAGGCGCCGCCACCGGAGCAGTTGCCCTGGATGTTTCCCGCCGCCGGGACGCCTACGGTGTAGTAACCATTCTCGGAAGTCGTGCTGCTAATGCGCAGGCTACCGGTGGTTGCCGTGTTGCAACTATTCGTGCTGCTGGTGACGAGTGTTGCGGCATACCAGCTGCAGTCGGAAAAAAACTTTTCCTGTTGATTGACGATGGAGAGAAGCAAGGTTTGTGCTTCAGAACGTCGTGCCTGTGTCACGTAATCCCGGTAACTGGGGTAGGCGATCCCGGCCAGGATGCCGATGATTACCACAGTTATCATCAGCTCGATCAAGGTAAAGCCGTAAAGATATTTTTTCATGGGGGCAGTCCTAGAGGGTTCTCAGAGGCACGGATGCTTGAAACTGAAGTATAGACTTCCATTTGGTTATCGCAAAATGTTCGCGCCTGGCGGGCAGGAGCTTGTCTTCCGTCATGGCATGTGAGATCGAATATCATCCGGCATCAAATTGAAACCGCACCACCTTCCGCGTACTGTGCGGAAAGTGGTGCGGCATGTTTCAGGATAATGCCCGGCCTCAGTCGTGCCAGTACGATTTCTGTGGGCCCCCCGATTGGCCAATAGGAACTTGCGTTGAACCGCCGCTCACGTTCACAAGACCCGTGGAGCCGCCAGGCCGGACTACGACGACTACTTCGGAGGGAATGCCGCCTCCAATCGCGACAGACCGATCCACAACGCCATCGCCGTTGAGATCGAGTCCGGGGGTGCCGTCCAGGAAGTTCAGAGCATAGACCTTGGCCAGACCTTCCGATGCGGCGCACGTCGCCGTGGCGGTTGTGTCATTTGAAGGCGTGAAGGTGGTGACATTGAGTATGCCTTCAAAGATCGTGGTCTTGGCCAGCCCCTTCTCTCCGACCCAGGTTGTGGGTGGGAGACCGTTGGGCAAGGTAATTGCGGCCAATTCTTTGAGATCGATGAACCAGCCCTTCTTGCTCTTGAAGTTGGTGTTGATCTCAGTTGTCAAGGCCGTGCCCGTCAGTGTGCCCAAGGTATTGGATGTGGCGTCGTACAAAAGCGAATCCGTGATGGCATTGCGTGCCGCCCCCGGGGTTCCTTTCTGGTAGTCGATATCCCGGAAGGCATAGATACGGTTGTGAACCGCTTCCTCGACCGGACTGAGGTTTGAGGTCAACATGTCCAGAGGGTCCTCACGGTCGCCGCTCACGATGGTAACCAGATCATAGAGCGAGTTTGCAGAGAATAACGTGTCTTCAACCGGCGCCACGTCCGGCGGATAGAAGAATTTGCGCCGACCTTGGTTATTCACGCTGCTGCAATCACGCACGTTACTGACACTGCGGGCGCAGACGGCGTCGGCAAACACGTAGCCCGCGGTTGAGCCGTTGGTACCCGTGGCTATATTGGCTGCAAGATCGACGCGCCACAGCTGTCCGCCGGTATCGCCCACGTAGAGGCGGTCCACGCGTCCGTCGCCATCGGTGTCGATAATGGTCAGGTCCGAAGGAATGCTGTATTGCATATCCGACAGCGGGAGGTTGGCGCCGCTGTCGCTGCTGGCCCACCACAGGCGTGATCCGGTGAATGGATCGGCCATAAAGATGGCGTAGCCCATGCTGTCCGTGCCGGCGGGTATGCCATTGTCCTGGTTGGTGTCGTAACCGCCACCGAAGAGCAGCACGGTGCGCGATTTGGTGTCATCGGTATTCGTATTTGCGTCATCGCATTCCGAACCGCTGCAGGCATAACGGATGCGCGCGATAGCTGGCTTCGACCAGGTTTGACCGAGCTTGGTGTAAGACCCGCTGCCGCCCTGGATGACCCACATCAGTTTAGGCGTAACGGTATCAGTTTGACTGGTCATCTTGGCCGTGGGGGTGATGTCGAAGGCATAGATGTTCCGCCCGCCACGCCGCATGCCGATGAACATATACATCTTATCGTTCGCGCTGGGATCGATAATGCCGTCATTATTGATGTCCTTGATCCAGAATGAGGGCACGCCATCCAGGCCGATAACGTGGTTACCGTCGGCACCCTGTGACAGCGCATACTGCTCGCTGAGCATTTCCTTGGGAATAAACACCCATTCTTCCGCGCCCGTGCTGCTATTGATCATGCGTAAGCTACCATCGTTCGTTCCCACGAGCAGTTTGATGATGGGCTTATCGGGATCGGGGGCACCCAGGAGCGTCGGTTCGAAGCCGAAAGTGATAGCGGCGGGACGACTGTGGAGCGGATCGCCAAATGCCCAGCGTTGGTCAGTGCTCGTAGTGTCACCTTTTTTGTCGTATGAATACTGGGTGAGAGTCGTCCAGTCGTCATAGACGTCCGTGCTCAGCATCCAGTTGATTACCTTGTCCACGTCAGTGCTCGGCGCGCCCGATGGTAATCCCAGGATGGTGGGATCCGCCACGGCTGCGCTGCGCAGCGTGTTGCTGGATGCCGTGCTGACGAGGAAAGGTGTTGCTGGCGTGGAGGCCGTGAGGCTGGAGTAACTGCCCGTATAAGTGTACACATAACGCGGTGAATGGACGTCGAGGATATGCGAGCCTGCTCCCCCTTGTGTGACATTCGAGCCATCTTGGGTGGAGGTTGCAGCCCAGTAACTGACCGCGGTATCTTTGATTTTCGAATTGAGATCGATAGCGGACGCGCTGTTGCGGTCAATGATGTCGCCGAACGTGCAGGTGCCGGCGTCGGACTGCGTCTTGTTGCACAGCGTGAACTTCTTGATGTTCCCGTCCCAGGCCACGGAGCTCGAAGGCTTAAAGAAGGCGAAGTAGAGCTCGTCGCGGTTATACAGCTTGTTGAACGCGTTAATCGACAGGCTGGGGGACGTGAAGGAGGTGTTTACTTGCAGAATATCCGTGATCGCGCCCTGAAGCGCCGTGGACAACTGGTCGGAATCGTCGGCGTTGTAATATTTCCCGCCACCTTCATTGGCTGTTTCCTGCAGCAGTGCCAGACCGCTGGCTGAAATACCACCGCCAAAGCCAATGGTGTAGGTGCTGACAACCTGGTTGCCCGGCAGGCCCGAATAGACATCGTGAGTATGCATCCAGCCGGCAAGATCATCCAGACAGCTGCTGCCGTCGCAGCTTGATCCTTTCAAAGCAGTGATGTTGGTGTTGGCGGCTGAGTCGTTGGTCGGGTCGCCGTCCGTGACGTAGATGATGTAAGCCGTCTGGCAGCCGAATTTGAACGGGGAAATATAGGTGCCGTCATTGTATGCCGAATTCCCCGCGGCAATGGCGTCATAAACACCGCCGTTGTTGCAGGCGCTGTTCGCGACATTCTGCGCGCAGGAATCCTGGTGTGGCGACTGAACCGGCGAGGGGTTGCCGTAAGTGGTGCCCAAACCCCCATAATAACGGTACCCTTCCCACATGGCTTCCGCCAGGGGCGTATAGGTAGTCGCATTGAGACTGTTGACGACGTTTTTCATTTTTGTGCGGCGCGCGTCATCCATGGTGTCGACCCGCATCAGTATCCGGCCGCCGTCCGGCGACGTGTTGTTCTCGTTAAACACCTCCAGCCCGAAGCGGATCGACTTGTTTCCATCGATAATGCTGTTCACGGCAGATTTGGCCACGTCGAGGCGCGTTTTCGTCACCAGCAGCGCGTTGTTGTGCCAGTAGTTCATGTAATTTGAGGCGTAAAGCGTTGGAGTAGCATTGCTGGTGAAGTTGCTCCAGTTGAATGCCGTTCCCGAAGTCGCATATGCCGTCGAGGTGGAATTGAGAGGGTATCTGTTGTCACTGGTAGCCTGACCGTTGGTATTGCCGTCGGCCAAGCAGTCAACATCAGTGATGCTGCTGTCATCTTTATTATTCAGCGTTTTCCATCCACGATTACTGTTGTTACCGCTGCCGTGCCAGCGCGCGATTTTTGTTGAACCGTAAAAACCGCTGGAACTCAGCGCGGAGCTTGAGTTAAGACAGTAATTCTTGCTGGAAGTAAACCAATCGCTGGAAGACATGCTTGGCGGGCTGCTGTTGAATGACCAGTAAATACGACCGCTGATGCTGGAACAATTACCGGGTATTCCGCTGGAGGCACCGCTGACAATGGCATTAACAGCGCTGGAGCTGCAGTAGTTGACGGCAGGATCGTATGTCGGACGGGTGCTGCTGATCACGGTATCCATACTTCCCGAGTTGTCGAGAATGATCAGCACGTTTGGCGCGTCATCTCTTGTTACTTGAGGGGCCATGAGATAGATATCCGTGTCCTTGGCGGCAGTCTGGGATATGCCTGACATGCCGACAACAAGGGCGGTTAGCGTTGAGAGAAGCAGGTTGCGTGTTTTCATGGCTGATTACCTTAAATAAAATGATGGCATCAATTTTGAGCCGGTGCAGGTTGTGTAACTCCCTGCTGAACGGTGTAACGGGCGTTGCCCAATACTCCATTACTGGAGAGATTGATATGCGCCGTGCTGGCGCTAGTGACCCCTGATGATCTCGAGCCTCGCTGCGACATTGGTGTGATCTGGATCAACGATGGGGTGACAGTGGTACTTCCGCTCTTGCCGCTGTCGAAGCTGTAATTGCTGGATGTGGGATTGGACGTGTCGAAACTCGTGGTGTTGTCGAGTATGCGATCGACACCGGACTCCGCTGCCTGGAAGGCGCGCGTCAAGTCCTGGATGTTGCCCGCCATTTTTTGCTCGAGTGATGATGTACTCATGGCCGTGACGCCCAGGATGGTGAGAATGAACAGGATAACCAGCGCCATGATCAGCGCCGCGCCCCTTTGTCCGCGGGAATACGCTGACATGCGGACCAACGATGTTGTCGATCGATTCAGGCTATTCATGTTTGTTTCTCAACATGACCGTCGAAAGAAACACCCTGCGCTTGTTCCGGTCGCCGGAGGCAGTGAAATCGGTAACGCCATCGCCGTCTACGTCATAGGCGGCGCTGTCGGTATCAGTGCTTTCGGCCTTATCGTTAACCGTCATGGCCAGTATTCCAACACGAACACTGACAACGTTCTTCCAGTCTGCGGTGGTTAGCACGTCAGGCTTCAGATAAACATTGGGAATGCCATCGGGAGGGGCGTCTTTGTCGACACCGTAAAGTATTTGCATGTTCTCGATGCCTTCCACAATCTCTTGCTGGCCTTCTGTGCCGTCCCGGAACAAGGCGGGCAGGCCACTGCTGCCGGTGCCGATGTAGTAGCGCCGGTAGACGAATTTTATAAGTTTTCCCTCTGATGGTTTATATTGGTGACCCAGCGTGCCAGTTGAATTACCGGGCGATGGAGTGGAAATCGCGGCGTGCGAGATGACTGAATTGCCGCCACTGCTTGTAATGCCTGTGACTTGGAATACATCGGCACTTGAACAGTCAGAGACAGTCACGATGTCATTCACCTTAACCAAAGTGGTTGCAGCCACGGTGATGGGTGACGTTTCATCTGCCATCTCAGCCATAATTTGAAGCCCATGCGGATTGGCAACACCATCAGGCGATGTGTCTGACGGATTGGCGAGCAGAACAGCTATAGCGTCCGTATTGGTGCAGCGGCTACCTACAGCTCCTGGGCACGTGGATTCTTTGCTGGTAACGGAAGTGGTCCCGGTTGGCATTGCTATATTTAGCGATGGGTGCCAAGTGCTTGTCCCGGCTTTCAGGCCCTCTATGGGTAGGTTCATCACAAAGGAAGATACACCGGGCACGGGATTTAACGAGCTGGTTACCGTGCCGGGGTTGGCTACCGTGCCGATTTCGAAGTCGGTCAAACAGCCGTAATACCCGGCCATGCGCACGTCCTTCATGATGTATTGCATGGCGAATCGGGCGTTTTCCTGCAACCGCGCCAAACGGTCCTGGACGCTGTAACTCTTCTTGCTGGTGATAAATATGGCCGAGACGGATACGAGAATGATCAGCCCGATGGTGACGGCGACCATGAGCTCAACCAGGCTGAAGCCCTTTGTATTTTTAGTCATGATCGATGTCGATTTCATAGCTAGAGCTGTACCACCCACTTTTGAGATCTGTCAAAGTCCTTTTCGGTCCAGAAAATTGTTACCGTGACTAGATTGGCGGCTGTTCTGTCAACCGTGGCCCGTGTTTTCGAAGCTCCGGGCAGATATTTATCGTGCATCTCGTACCATTTCCCGAGATCGTAGGTAGCCAGGTTGGTGGTATCGCAAGATGATGCATCGCATTTGCAGCCGGAACCGATACAAGCGTCATATGCCGCTTTTTTGGCGTCGTAATCGGTATTACTGAGCACCTTGTAAAGATTATTCGTGGTGCCCGTAGGGTTGGCCCGCATGCGGTCAATGATGTCATAGGCGAACAGCGTGGCCTGAGTGCGGGTATAGGCATCGGTGTTGTATTGCAAGTTCGTGGCCTGCAACATGGCGAGTCCAAGCAGGCCGATGGAAAGCACCAGCAGTGCCACCATTACCTCGAGTAGCGTAAAGCCGCGGTATTTATTTGTGCCTGGTGTCTTCATGGCTGGGGTTTGG
>JGI1358J11329_10000219_pt1 | contig 53320 bp, 49 predicted proteins | sample Subgroupgradi54m_FD_11329 | JGI IMG/M metagenome (IMG submission 11329)
TTAAAGTGACTATTTAAAGAAGTCAATTATTTTGTGTTACATATTTTCCACCTTCGAGGTGGTCTAGCTTGACACCTCTTCTTTTTCTTTATAATGTAAGAGTATGCCTACCAATAGGAAGGTAGTTTTCGCCAATGATGAGATATACCACATCTTCAATCGTGGAGTTGAAAAAAGACCAACTTTTATGGACAAACGAGAATTGGATAGGGGAATAAAAACTCTTGATTTTTATAGATTTGCTAATTTACCTCTTAAGTTGTCTAAGTTTTTAGTTCTTCCTCAGCCTGAGAGAGTCAAATTTGTCCAGGAGATGAATCTTAAGTACGAAAAATTAGTGGAGGTCATTTGCTATTGTTTAATGCCTAATCATTTCCATTTTCTGGTTAAACAGATAAGGGAAAAAGGAGTTTCAACTTTTGCAGCTAATTTTACTAACAGCTATACAAAATATTTTAATACCAAACACGAACGGGTTGGTCCTCTATTCCAGGGACTGTTCAAGGCCGTAAGAGTCGAATCAGATGAGCAGCTTATCCATGTTTCAAGATATATCCATCTTAATCCCGTGTCATCATTTTTGATAGAGTCTGAAGGTCTGGAGAGCTATCGATGGTCATCATATCTTGAGTATTTAGATATTTCTCAGAGCAAGATTGCAGATAAAAAAATTGTTCTAGATATGTTCGCATCAAAGGAAAAGTATAGGCAATTTGTCATGGATCAAGTGGATTATGTAAGGGAACTTGAGCAGGTTAAGCATCTGCTTCTAGAAAAGTAATGTTTTTAAAAAAGGACAGGTGCCAACGTAATCCACCTCGAAGGTGGGTGATAGCAAAGGTGGGTGATAGCACTTCATAAAGAGGAATTAATTTTCTTAATTTGATTTTTTTCTCATCCATAGATTATCATTATGCTATAATTTAATAAATGAATGCAAATTTGATGGACAAGATTATTGCTCTCTCCAAACGCCGCGGTTTTATTTATCCAGGTTCAGAAATTTATGGAGGATTAGCAAATACTTATGATTATGGACCTGCGGGTGCAGAACTTTTGAGAAATATCAGGAATTTGTGGTGGGATAATTTTGTTCACAAAAGAGAAGATGTTGTTGGAATTGATGCAAGTATTATCTCTCATCAGGAGATTTGGAAAGCTTCGGGACACACTGCCGGATTTGCAGATGCATTAGTTGATTGCAAGAATTGTAAATTAAGAATGCGAGCAGACCACCTCATTGAAAACAACCCATCCTTCGCTAAAGCTACGGAGGGCAAAGAAGAAAAAGTTGAAGGAAAAAGTTTGGAAGAACTTGAAAAAATAATTAAAAACAATAAGGATATAGTTTGTCCAAATTGCGGAAAGCATGATTGGAGCTCGGTTAGGAAATTCAATTTATTATTTCCTGTTAATTTGGGAATTGTTGAGGGAGATCAGTCCCTAGCATATCTTCGGGGAGAAACGGCACAGGGAATGTTTGTAAATTTCAAAAATGTTGTTGACTCAACACGTGTTAAATTGCCTTTTGGTATTGCGCAACTTGGAAAAAGTTTTAGAAATGAAATAACTCCTGGCAATTCTGTTTTCAGAACTTTGGAATTTGAGCAGGGAGAAATAGAATATTTCTTTGACCCGGAGGAATCAAATTGGGAGAAACTTTTCGAAAATTGGAAAAATTCGATGTGGGACTTTGTTACAAAAACTTTGGGAGTTAACAAAAATAATCTTAGATGGAGAGAGCATGGCAATGAAGAGAAATCTTTTTACAGCAAAAAAACTGAAGATTTGGAATATAAATTCCCTTTTGGATTTAAAGAATTGTGGGGAATAGCTTATCGAACAGATTATGATTTAAAACAGCACATGAAGTTTTCCAACAAAGATTTGTCTATCGTAGATCCGCAAACCGGAAAAAAGATTATGCCACATGTTATAGAGCCGGCTGTTGGTATTAACCGCATGCTTTTGATGGTTCTTTCTGATTCATATGTAGAAGAAAAAGAAAGAATTGTCTTAAAACTTAATCCAAAACTTGCCCCTTACAAAATTGCAATATTTCCTCTTCTTGCAAACAAACCAGAGCTGGTTGAAAAAGCAAAGAAAATTTTTAAAGATTTAAGCTCTAATTTTGTGACAGTTTATGACGGACGCGGAAATATTGGAAAAAGATATTTTGCACAAGACGAAATAGGAACCCCATTTTGCATCACAGTTGACTTTGATAGTTTGAAAGATAATACTGTTACTGTCAGAGACCGCGATACAATGAAACAGGAAAGAATAAAGATAAGCGAGCTTTTTACCTGCCTTACAAACAAACTATCTTAATGCTAGAGAGAGAAGCATCGGTAAAGCTGCATCCAGAAAGAGAGCGGATTCAAAGTGAATGCGGGTTATTTGGAATCTTTATAATTGATCCAACAAGTACAGACGTTCGTGCTGTTTCACTCCAAGCCGGTGCAGACTTACAGCATCGCGCTGAAGGAGCAGCAGGAATGTGGATTAGTAATGGAAAGTTTTCAGACTCGGTAAGAGAATTAGGTACTGTAGCAGTAGCTTTTCAGGAAGGAAGAAATCTACCGTCTGTAGAAAATCCGCATATTGCCATGTTACATTCTCGTTATCCCACAGCAGGAGGTTCTAATCACAAACCCAATATTCAACCTTTGTCTTTAGATGGAATCACATTTGGACATCATGGAAATCTGACTAATGTCCAAGAAATATCAGATCGAATCGGATTTGTTCCTCAGGGAGAGAGCTCTCCCGATAGCGATTCGTGGATTGCTCTCAATGCAATAGCAAGAGAGAAAGGATCCACATTAGCAGAAAAAGTCATTAATGCACAAAAGAATTTTGAAGGAGGATGGGCATTTATTGTTACCGATGGAGACGTAATTGTTGCATCTCGTGACCCACATGGAATAAGGCCTTTGTCAGTTGCGATACTTGGTGATGAGGCTTCACCCAAAGGCTATCTCTTGTCTGTTGAATCTTGCGTTTTTAACAAGATGGGTGTTTCTGATTTTAGAGAAGTCTTGCCCGGAGAAACCATTGTTATTGATAAGTCTGGAGTAAAAACGGTAGATATGAGTCCAAAAGAGCAAATGTCTTGTCTGTTTGAATTTGTTTATATGATGCGTCCTGACAGCAGATTTTTAGGAGAGATAGTTTATAATGCTAGAAGAGAAGCGGGGCGGCACTTATGGAAGGAAGCTCCAATAGAGCTGGAGGAAGGAGAAGAACTCGTGGTTATGCCAGTGCCAAATTCTGGAAGACCTTCTGCGCTTGGTTTTTTTCATGAAGCCCAAAAAGATCTTGGATTGAAAGTTACCTATGATGAGGGATTATTGTCCAATGCTTATTTTGGCCGAAATTTTATTAAATCATCTGCGCAAAGAAAAGCTTATCTTAAATTCTACCCAATTGAAGAATTATTAAGGGATAAGACAGTTGTTTTGGTTGATGACTCGATAGTAAGGGGAGACACAACGCCTACTTTAGTTGAAATGTGTATGTGGGCGGGTGCAAAAAAAGTTCATAAACGTGTTGCATCGCCAGAAATCAAGTATCCGTGTCATTGGGGAGTAGCAATGCCTACTCATCAAGAGTTGTTAGCAAATAAAATGCCTAGTCTGAGAGATAGAGAGAGGTATTTAGGGGTTACAAGCCTTGCCCATCTTAGCCTAGATGGTCTAATAGAAGCAACAGGGGTTAGCAAAGATAAGCTTTGTACGCACTGCTTTAGCGGAAAAGGTCCTTCACTAAGCAAATTTGGAACAGTGCCTTTACGAGAGTAGTGCATCTCTTGACAAAAATCTAAGTGTTGCTACAATTAATTAGATAATGAAAAATAAGAATTTAGTTATATTTTTGGTTATTGGAGTAATTGTTTTGGTTGGGGGATTTTTGGTTTTGTCTTCCAGCAAAAAAGCAGCTCCTGTCCAGGTTGACCAAACTCCAACGGAAGAAAAAGTAACTACAATTAAGCCTGAAGATATAGGTTTAAGTCTGACAGCATCCTTGGATAAGAAAAAAGTAATCCTTCAAGTTGCGAATACAAGCGGCATATCGGGATTGGAGTACCAATTATCTTATGTTTCAAAGGGAGATATTCCCCGCGGAGTTCTTGGACATATAGATATCAAAATACCCGGCAAGTCTGTAACGCAGGAGATTACTCTTGGAACCTGTTCGGATGTTTGCCATTATGATCAGGATGTTAAAGACATAAAATTAATTCTAAAGGTTGCAAAAACAGATGGAACAGCGTCTCAGGTAGAAAAATCCCTCGAATTGTAATTCTTCTTCCCACAGGTTGAGTTTAAGTTTCCGCATAACACTATTATGATCATCTTCCTCTTGACAAATGGTCTAAAATGTCTCAAAATGATAATAAATGGTCCAAAGTGGGAAGAAGTGGGCCACTTCGCTTTGCTCAGTGCAAGCTTAAATTTAATATGGCAGGAAAAATGTTGCTAGGGCAATTCGGGGGAGTTGTTGGAGAGAAAAGCAGAATTGCTCTACCTAAGAAATTAAGAGAAATTATAGGGAACGAATTAATAATAACTTTAGGATATGAAAACTCGCTTATTATCGTCTCAGAAACCGGTTGGAAAGCTCTCTTGGAAGGAACAGAGGGAAGACCATTTATTGAGAAGCCAGCCCGGGAAACTCAGCGTTACCTTCTCGGAGGAGCAACATTCATTGAGCTTGATACTAAAGGAAGGTTTGTTATACCTGACTACTTACGACGCTTTGCAAAGATTAAAGGAGAAGTTATATTCCTAGGATTGTCACGATATGTTGAGCTGTGGGATAAAGAAATTTGGGAAACCTACAGACTAAATCTTGAAAAAAACATAGACAAAATTTCGACAAAGCTCATTGATAAAGACACTAAAGATAAATGAACAACTATCACCAAAGCGTACTTTTAAAAGAGACAATTGACGGATTAAGAGTTGAAAAAGACAAAAAATACATTGATGCGACAGTAGGCGGAGGAGGACACTCGTTTGAAATACTAAAGAAAGGTGGAATTGTTCTAGGGATTGATGTAGATAGCGACGCTTTGGAGTTTGTAAAGCGAAGATGGAAAATAGAATCTCGAAGCTTGAATGTTGGGGAAGAGAATTTGACTTTGGTAAGAGGAAATTTTAGAGATATAGACAAAATTGCACGTTTAAATAATTTCAATAGAGCGGCTGGAATAATTTTTGACCTTGGTGTTTCCAGTCATCAGATAGATTCGCCCGCGCGTGGGTTTAGTTTCCAGAATGACGGGCCCCTTGATATGCGAATGGATCAGGAGCTAGGGGTAAGGGCCCTTGATTTAATAAAGATTTTAACAAAGGACGAACTTTATGAAATTTTTACTAAATTTGGTGAAGAGAGCCGTGCTTGGGCCATTAGTGACGCTATTGTCAGGGCCCGTGCAATAAAGCCAATTGTTACGACAAGGGATTTGGCAAAAATAGTTTTTACAAAGAAAGGACAAAATAAAAAAGTCTTTCAGGCGTTAAGGATAGTAGTAAATGATGAATTGAATTCAATTATGCAAGCTCTACCTAAAGCATTAGAATTGTTAGAGAAAAATGGAAGATTATGTGTAATTTCCTTCCATTCTCTTGAAGACAGAATTGTAAAAAGAAAATTTATCGAGTTTGAAGAAAAAAATATGGGAAGAATTATTACGGAAAAACCAATTGTACCGAGAGATGAAGAGATAGAGAAAAATAAAAGAGCAAGAAGCGCAAAGCTTCGAATTTTTGAAACCCATTCGACAAACTCAGGGTAAAAAAATATGAAAAAACCAATTCTTATTATTATATTTTTGATAGGAATAATAATTTCATTATCTATTGTTAAAGTAATTGTGTATAACGGATTATCAACCTCAGGTGTATATGTAGGCAAAGTGGAGGAAGAAGTCAATTTTTATAAAACACAAAACGCTAAATTGTTGGAAAAACTTTTGACGTTGTCTTCTCTGACGAACATTGCAGAAAAAGCAAAAAAAGAGGGATTTACCAACGAAGGAAACTTACTCATGGTTCTTAAAACATCAAAGCCTTTGGCAGTTAGACCATGATCCTTCGATTTGCACTCAGGATCATACTGAGCTTGTCGAATGTATGAAATGGCGCTATCCTTTTGTTTTCATAACTTTTTTAATTTTCTTCACGCTCGTAATAGGCCGTTTATTTTATTGGCAGATTGTTAAGGCAGAAGAGCTATCCGGAATGGCTAAATCTCAATACAACGGAGTTATAAAAGTTCTTCCAAGACGTGGGGAAATAAAAACTTCTGACGGATTCCCAATTGTAGCAAATAAAGTTTCCTACCTTTTATATATCAACCCAACAGAGGTAAAAGATAAAAATAAGACCATATACACACTTTCTTCTCTTCTTGATATAAGTATTGCTTCTGTAAGCTCACAGCTTATTCCTGACAGATTATGGGTTCCGATTAAATCTGGGATTGATGCAAAGAAGAAAGAGGAAATAGAAAAAATTAAACTTCCAGCTATAGGATTTGAAGAACGCTATGCCCGTTTCTATCCCGAGGCATCCACTGCAGCCCATTTAGTTGGTTTTGTAGGTAAAAATGAATTCGGAGAAGATAAAGGGTATTTTGGCCTTGAAGGGTTTTATGACAGACTCTTGAAAGGTAAGGAAGGATATGCCGTAGAGCTCCATGATGTGCTAGGAAGGCCTATTTTGGCCAAAAGGAACAATAACGCAAGAGGTTCGGATGGCGGGAATTTATTATTGAGTATTGACAGATCAGTGCAATTTTTGACCGAGCAAAAACTTAAAGATGGCATAGAAAAGTATGGTGCCTTGGGCGGAATGGTAGGTATTATGGATCCTGCTAACGGAGATATCATTGCTTTGTCCTCAATGCCTTCTTTTGCGCCTCAAAAATATTGGGAATACGATGAAAGTTTGTACAAAAACCCATTTATAACCAATACTTATGAGCCGGGTTCAACGCTCAAACCAATTATAATGGCCTCTGCTTTAGATGCCGGCCTTATCACTACCCAAACAAAATGCAATATCTGTAGTGGGCCTGTGAGAGTTAGTGATTATGATCTTCATACGTGGAATGATAAATATTACAAAGATACGAATATGATTGAGGTTATTCAGCATTCAGACAACATTGGTATGGTTTTTGTTGCGCAAAAACTAGGAGTGGATAGAATGATTTCATATTTGACCAAATTTGGAATAGGAAAATCAACAGATATTGACTTGCAAGGAGAAACAGTTCCTTCTTTTAAGGCAAGATCCGCTTGGTATGATGTTGATCTGGCAACCACGGGTTTTGGCCAGGGAATTTCTATTACTCCAATCGAGCTTCTAACAGCATTTTCCACTTTTGCCAATGGAGGCAAGCTGTTGCAGCCGCGTGTTGTGACTGCTTTTGAAAATGCAAATGGAGAAGTACTCAGAATACCTGCCAAAGTTAAAGGAACACCAATTTCTGAAAAAACTGCGAAAATTATGACTGAGATTCTGGTAAATGCTGTTGAAAAAGGAGAGGCGCAGTGGACAAAGTTAAAAGGTTATAGAATTGCAGGCAAGACGGGTACAGCATCGATTCCTGTGAAGGGCCACTACGATCCAAATAGCACGATTGCTTCATTTATTGGTTTTGCGCCAGTTGATGCGCCAAGATTCGTAATGCTTGTAATTTTGGAGAAGCCTACAAGCTCTATTTATGCAGCCGAAACCGCAGCGCCTTTGTTTTTTGACATCGCAAAAGACCTCCTCTCTTACTACGGCATTCCCCCAAGTGAATAGGCCGTGTTATACTAATACCAAAATGAAAAAAAATTCAGATCTCGAAATGGTTGATGTAGTAAATGAAGATAATAAGATCGTATTTAGCGTCGTAAAGCAAGATGCTCATAAAAAGGGATTATTGCACCGAACTATACTTGCTCAACTTATAGACTCAAAAGGAAAATGGATTTTAGTGAAACAGGCTTCTGATCGTCAAGATCCAGGATCATACGTTGTGCCGGTTGGAGGACATATAAGGACAGGGGAATCGGAGGTAGAAGCACTACGAAGAGAGACTTTGGAAGAAATAGGCCTAAAAGATTTTACTTACAAATTTATTGGGCGGGGGATTTTTAGCAGGCGGGTTTTGGGAAGAGAAGAGAATCATTATTTTATTCCTTATGAGATTTACTCAGATAAAAAAATAAATCTGGGTCCGGAAGCAGAAAGCTATAAATCTTTTACAAAAGAAGAAATAAAAAAGTTATTGAAAGATAAACCAAAGCTGTTTGGAAATGCTTTCCATTTTGGAGTTAAAGCATTTTACCCCAACCTCTTGAAATAACTCTACTCTTAATTTTCCATCTAATTTTAGCTAATTGACAAGATCAAAAATCATTTGACAACTAATTAACTACCATGCTACAGTGTATGGTAGTTATGCGAACGAGGGGAAGCTCCAAATTAAACTCAACAAAGCGTAAAGAGCTTATTCTTAATTTATGTCGGGCAATTGTAGTTCTTAATTCCGCTTCTGAAGTTGCAGACGCTTTAACTGATTTATTAACTCCTAAAGAAATTGAAACAATAGGTAAGCGACTGCAAATAGCAGAATATTTAGTTGCTGGAAAGGATTATGAATTTATTCGCAATAGTTTAAGCGTTGGGTATTCAACTATTGCGCGCGTTAATACCTGGCTCAATCTTTCTGGAGAAGGCTTTAAGATTATGTTATCTCGAAAAAAACCAATTAAAAAAGAAGAAAATGTCGAAGAACGATTTGACCCTTATGGTTGGCGCAATGTAAAAAGACGCTATTCTTTGTATTTTTGGCCTCAATTATTGCTTGAAGAGTTTTTAAAGAAAGCAGATAAGAAAGAACAGGATAAAATCAAAGGAATTTTTGACAAGCTGGAACTCAAAGGCCGCCATTTTACAGGCGAAGAGAATAAAAAACTATATGAAGCGTTTTCGTCAAATCTTCAGAACAAAAAAAGATAACTCTCTTAATTACCACGCTACAGTGTGCGGTAGTTAGTGCCATTAGCCTTTGGGTTATGTAAACCTAAGACTAGCCTTAGAGCTGGAGAAGAGGGAGAAAAAGCTATATAATATAATTCTAATGTGGCAAGAGATTAAGAATATTTATCACTTGGGCATTGCAATTCTAGCGAATTTATTTTATGGTTTTCCTTCCCGAAAACTTAGAGTAGTCGGAGTCACAGGTACGGATGGGAAAACCACTACAACAAGTCTTATTTATCGCATCCTAAACACTGCAGGCCTTAATGCGTCAATGGTGACTTCAGTCGGGGCGGTAATTGATGGAAAAAAATATGATGTAGGTTTCCACGTTACAACTCCTTCGCCTTTTGCAGTCCAAAGATTTATCAAAAAAGCAGTAGATTCAGGTTCGAAATTCCTTGTTTTGGAGACCACTTCACACGCTTTGGATCAATTCAGGGTGTTTGGGACCAAATTTGAAATTGGAGTGTTGACAAATGTTACTCATGAGCACTTGGATTATCACAAAACTTATGAAAACTACGTAAAGACCAAGGCGAAATTGCTCAAAATGAGTAAGGTAGCAATCGTAAATAGGGATGATCAATCCTACGAAATGATTAAGGATAAAGGATTAAGTATAAAGTATAAACGAAAAGTAGTTACGTATGGTTTAAATAAAAATTCTGACATAAATCCTAGAACTTTCCCTTTTAAAACAAATTTGATCGGGGAGTTTAATAGATATAATATTTTGGCAGCAATAAGTGCTTGTAAAGCTCTTGGAGTTTTGCCTGAAGCAATTAGGAAAGGTATTGAGAATTTTGTTGTGCCACTTGGGAGAGAAGAAATAATTTACAATAAAGACTTTACGGTTATGATTGATTTTGCTCACACTCCAAATGCTTTTGATCAAATTCTTAAATCAGTCCGTCCAATGGTAAAAGGCAAACTTATTCACGTATTTGGTTCGGCAGGATTGCGAGATATATCAAAACGTCCAATAATGGGGAAAATTTCTTCTCAATATTCGGATGTAATTATTTTAACCTCGGAAGACCCACGTTCGGAATCGGTTGAGAAAATAAATAGAGAGATTGAATCAGGAATTATGAATTATGAATTAAGAAAAAAAGAAATACTTAAGATCTCGGATCGTAAAAAAGCCATTGAAACCGCAATTAAAATGGCGAAAAAAGGCGATTTTGTTATTATGACAGGCAAGTCGCATGAGAAGTCTATGAATTACGGGCATGGTGAGGTAGCATGGGACGAATTTGCGAGCGCAAAAGATGCTCTTAAAAAAAAGATATGAGAAAAATTAAATCTATTTACTTTGTAGGAATAAAAGGTGTTGGGATGACGCCTTTAGCTATTATTGCAAAAGAGGCAGGAATGGAAGTCACAGGATCTGATATTGGAGAGGAATTTATTACTCAAGAGCTCTTAAAAAAGGTGGGAATAACGCCTTTGGTTGGTTTTTCAAAAGAGAATATTAAAAATCCGGATTTGGTTATAACAACAGGTGCACACGGAGGTTTTTCAAATATAGAAGTGGTGGAAGCAAAAAGAAAAAATATCGAAGTCATAACGCAGGGCGAGGCTGTTGGGCTTTTCATGGAAGGATTGATTTTTGGGCGGGAACAAATCGGAATTTCTGTAACAGGAACTCATGGAAAAACAACGACAACTGCCATGGTTGCAACAATTCTCAAAGATTGCGGACTTGACCCGTCTTTTGTAATCGGAGGGGGAAATATTTTATCTCTGGGATCTTCCGGGCATTTTGGAGAGGGAAAATATTTTGTCGCAGAAGCAGATGAGTATATGACAGAGCCTATTTTTGATAAAACTATAAAATTCATGTGGCAGCATCCCAAAATTGCAGTAATTACCAATATTGAATTCGATCACCCTGATGCCTATAAATCTTTGGAAGAAACACGGGAAAAATTTCTAGAGTTTGTTAACCAACTTCCAAAAAATGGAGTTTTGATCACATGCGGTGATGACCCCCAAGTAAAAAAGCTTCTTTCTGAATTTAAGGGCAGAAAAATTACTTATGGCACTTCAAACGATAACGATTTTATTGTAGATGAAGTTTTGAAGGGCGTTAGCCTTTCAGTTTTTGGAGAACACAATAGGCTGAATGCCACAGCAGCTTTTATAGTAGGTTTGGAAGTTGGTTTATCAAAAGGAAGAATTATAAAAAGCCTAATTCAATTTAAAGGATCAAAAAGACGATCTGAATTCGTAGGTGAACTTGAGTCAGGAGCATTGGTTTATGATGATTACGCACATCATCCAACAGAGATTCAAAAAACTCTGAAATCGTTTAGAGATAAGTTTCCGAGTTCAAGAATAGTTTGTATTTTCCAACCCCATACTTATTCTCGAACAAAATCATTGTTCGAACAATTTAGTAACTCTTTTAATGATGCTAACATTGTTATTCTAACCAATATATATTCTTCATTGCGGGAAAAACCTGATCCGACAGTTTCCATGCCTGATTTGGCGAAAAAAATTGGCGCCAAAGCTTTATTTTTACCCAAGCTCTCCGATGTGGTAGAATACATAAATAATCAAAACTTCGGAAAAGGCTTTATTTTAATCACCATGGGGGCTGGAGATGTCTACAAGATAAGTGAAAAGCTAAGTTTTAAAAGTTAAAGTTATGGAAAGAATAGTTATCAATGGAGGACGAAAATTAACAGGGAAAATCGGAGTTTCCGGAGCGAAAAATGTTGCCTTAAAAGCATTGGTCGCAGCATGCCTGACAGATGAAGAGGTCGTAATAAAAAATGTTCCTCTTATCTCAGACTTCATGGTAATGGTTGCAATAATTAGAGAATTGGGAGGGGAAGTGAAAATTGAAGGTCATACAATCTATATCCGCATGAAAGAGTTTAAAAAAGAGAAAATCTCTTTGATTGATGCGGCAAAAATACGAACCTCAGCTATGTTTTTGGCTCCTCTTTTGGCAAGACGTGGGCGAGCAGTTATTCCAAATCCCGGAGGATGCAGAATAGGAGCCCGACCAATAGACAGAACAATAAAAGGACTTGAGAAAATGGGATTTGATACTTTCTACAATCATGATGACGGATACTTTTATATCAAGCAAAACGGCCGCAAAAGAGACGAGAAAAAAGATGTTACATATGAATTTGAAAAAAGCACTCATACGGGAACAGAAACTCTTATTTTGGTTGCAGTATTATTCAAAGGAACAACAATTCTCAAAAATGCTGCAAGAGAGCCTGAAATTGATGAATTAATTGGGCTTTTGAAAAAAATGGGGGCAAAAATTAAAAAAAGAGGAGAAAGAACAATAGAGATAATGGGAGTTAATAAGCTTCATGGAGCAGAATTCTCCATAGGTCTTGATAGAAATGAAATTGCTACTTTTGCCGCCGCGGCAATTTTAACAAAAGGGGATGTTATTGTTAAAAACGCTCACAAAGTTGAGCTTTCTGCTTTCATAAAAAAATTAGAAGAGGCAGGCGGCGGGGTCGAAGAAAAAAAAGACGGAATCAGATTTTTTTATAAAGGCCCGCTTAAGGCCATAGATGTAGAGACTTCTTCATATCCGGGTTTTATGACAGATTGGCAAGGTCCATGGGCGATATTGATGACTCAAGCAATTGGAGAATCTGTAATTCACGAAACAGTTTATGAAAACAGATTTGGTTACGTGTCAGAGCTTAAAAAAATGGGAGCAAATATAATTTTATTTAATCCGGATGTCAAAAATCCCGAAGAAATATATAATTTTAACCTGTTGGATAATAATGCTTCTTATTTTCATGCGATTGAAATAAAAGGTCCGACAGTTTTACATAATGCTGTTGTAAAAATTTCGGATTTAAGAGCGGGAGCAACCTTAGTATTGGCTGCATTGATTGCAAAAGGCGAAAGCGTTGTCTTTGGAATAGAGCATTTAGATAGGGGATATGAAAAATTCGAAGAAAGACTTGAGAGTTTGGGCGCAAATATAAAAAGAATTCAAGATGAATAATATTGCAGCAGTTATTTTAGCAGCAGGCAAAGGAAAAAGGATGAAGGCAAAGCAAGTAAATAAAGTAGTTGTTCCTTTGGCCAATAAGCACATGATTCTTCACACGGTTGACAGATTAACAGAGCTTTTGATAAGTCCGATAATTGTAGTTGTGGGTTTTGCAAAAGAATCTGTCATGAAAGTTTTGGATGGTAAGGTCGTTTTTGCAGAGCAATCAAAAAGATTAGGTACCGCGCATGCAGCTTTATGCGGTTTAAGAAAACTTCCACAAAATATTAAAACAGTTTTAGTTCTTAACGGAGATGATTCAGCTTTTTACACACAGGACATAATTAAAAAGCTTATAAGAGCTCATTTGAAAAAAAACGCTGCATTGTCTTTTTTAACAATAACGGTTGATAATCCGGTAGGACTTGGCAGAGTTATAAGAGATGGTAATGGTAAAACAATTGGGATTGTTGAGGAAAAAGATGCAACCGAGCAACAGAAAAAAATTCATGAAATAAATCCGGCGTGTTATGTTTTTAAAGTCGCATTTTTGAAAAAATATTTGAGCAGAGTTAAGAAAAGTGAGGTTACTGGTGAGTATTATCTAACATCTCTAATAGATATTGCTATTAAAAATAAGGAGAAGCTAAAAGCGGTAAGCGTAGGAAAAATTCCCTGGCGCGGAATAAATACACGACAAGAGCTACGAGAAGCTGAACGACTTTTTCTAAACCAAAAAGGAGCATCATGGAAATAACGATTAAGCAGTTAAAAGTTTTTTCTCCAGATTTAACCCAAACGCTTAACGATTTGTTGGCGCAATTAAATCCTACCTCGAAAACACTTAACGATGAAGATGTAAAGGAGATAATTCAGGGACCGACAAATCGTTTCTTTGTAGCAAGGGAATCTGTTAAGAATAAAATAGTTGGAATGATAACGCTTGTTATTTATCGGATACCTGTTTGGAAAAAAGGGTGGATTGAAGATCTTGTCGTTGATAAAAAATATAGAAATCAAGGGATTGCAACAAAACTTATTAATTACGCAATAGAAAAAGCAAAAGTTAATGATGTTTTGTCGCTTAATTTTACTTCTCGGCCCGAAAGAGAAACTGCTAACAGACTTTACGAAAAGCTAGGCTTTAAAAAACGCGGAACCAACGTATACAAAATAGAATTTTAACAATGCAGCCTACTAAACCCGTAGTTCTTTTTGACATCGACTACACGCTTTTTGATACTGCGCTATATCGGGACGCGTTACTTCCTTCTTTGCTCAAACATCTTGGGCAACATGGGAATCCAGAGGCAAAAAAAATAGCGGAAACTATTTATTATCATCATAGAAAGCGGGTTGGATATTTTGACTTGTCTGTAATAGTTCAGGAAATAATTCACGAGTTCGCAGTGGACGTCGATGCGAAGGATATTTTCCAAAAACTGTTAAACGATGAAGAAAGTTATGACTCTTCTTTATATGAAGAAACGAAAGAGACATTGCAAATATTATCGAGAATAAAAAATCTTAGAATTGGCATTTTTTCCGGCGGGCGGACAGATCATCAATTAAAAAAAATAAAATCAGTTAGTCAATTTTTCCAAAAAGAACATGTACACATTTTTACTATTAAGGAGCAACACATTGAAAAAACATTTAAAAAATATACTCAAGAAAAAGCTTACTTTGTAGATGATGTTTTGAAAGTACTCTATGAAGTAAAACAATATAATAAAAATGTCATAACTATTTGGAGCAAGCGAGGAAAAATGGCTTTAAACGCACAACCAATAGAGGGATTTAAAGCTGATTATACAATTACGCATTTGTCAGAATTATTGCCAATAGTGAAAGGAGAAAAATAAATTATGTGTGGAATATTTGGGTATGTAGGTCATCAAAATAATGCGGCAGAAATTATCCTTGAGGGATTAAAACTTTTAGAGTATAGAGGCTATGATTCTTGGGGAGTTGCTGTTAAAAAAAATAAGAAGCTTGAGATAGATAAGCATATTGGCAAAATAGGGGAGGCAAAAGTTGATTTGCCGCAAAGCTCTCTTGGAATCGGTCATACCCGCTGGGCAACTCATGGCGGAGTGACAGTTGTTAACGCCCATCCTCATGTAGATTGTACAAAATCAATTGCAGTGGTTCACAATGGAATTGTTGAAAATTTTCAGGAGTTAAAAATAGAGCTTATCAAAAAGGGACATAAATTTCTCTCGGAAACTGATACAGAAGTTATATCGCATTTAATTGAAGAATTTCTTAAAAAAGAAGGTTTTGCATCATCTGTTAGGGATACTTTCAATAGGCTCAAGGGATTAAACGCCATTGTTGTAGCAAATGCGGTTTCCAAAGAAATAGTTGTTGCCAAAAATGGATCGCCGTTAATTGTTGGTGTCGGAGAAGATGAATTTTTTGTCGCATCAGATGCCTCTGCAATTGTAAAGCATACAAAAAAAGTAATTTTCCTCAAAGATAATGAAATGGTTATTCTGGGAAATCCGCCAGCTGGCGGAATTCAGCTTTTGTCTCTTCCGGAAGGTAAAAAATTGGAAATAAAACCGGAAGAAATTACCTGGAGTTTTGAAGTGTCAACAAAAGGTAAGTTTGATGATTTTATGATCAAAGAAATTCATGAACAGCCAAATGTAATCCGAAATATTGCAGAAAATTATACGAGCCAAGTTGAAAAACTGGCAAAAGATATTCAAAAAGCAAAAGGGACTTTTTTTATCGGAGCAGGCACTGCATACCATGCCGGACTTTTTGGTAATTATATTTTTTCAAAAATTGCAAAAAAGCATGTTAATACTGCAGTTGCATCGGAATTTAACTATCTTGAAGATTTTTTGACAAAAGATAGTCTTATTATCGCTCTGTCTCAAAGTGGAGAAACCATTGATGTTGTTGAGCCGCTCAATAGGGCAAAAACCAAGGGGAGCAAAATTTTTGCCATAACAAATACGCTGGGTTCAACGATTTACAGAATGGCAGATTACAACATGCTTTTGAATGCCGGTCCGGAAAAAGCAGTTGCATCTACCAAGGCATACATTGCAAAAGTTGCGGTTATACTCATGCTCGCTTATGCCCTTAATGGGGGAGTAAAAGAAATTAAAAAAAATCTTCTTAAAGCAGCTGATGAAATACAAAGACTTGTCTGTGATAAGTCGGTTGAAAAAATTAAAAAAATTGCAAAAGTCCTCTCCCGCGCAAAAAATATTTACGCAATCGGAAGGGGCGCTTCTTTTCCAACAGCTCTTGAGGCGGCATTGAAGATTAAAGAAGTTTCTTATGTTCCGACAGAAGGGCTTGCGGGAGGAGAATTAAAGCATGGAACAATTGCATTAATAAGTCATGGGACTCCATGTATTGTTTTTGCTCCTCAAGACGAGACTTATGAGTCAATAATTTCAAATGCAATAGAAATTAAATCAAGAGGCGGAATGATTATCGGAATCAGTCCTAAGAAGCTAGATGTTTTTGACCATTTTGTGGAAGTAAAAGATGTTGATGCGGGATCCTATATGGCTCAGGTTGTTGTAGCTCAGCTTTTGGCATATTATATGGCAGTAGAATTAAAACTGGATCCTGATAAGCCTCGTAATCTTGCCAAAAGCGTAACAGTGAAGTAAATCCGGTAAAATTCGGCAAGATATGGCAACATTCGGCAAGATATGGTAATATATATCCATGAAGATACCTCCCAATCATGAATTAAATTATGAATTGGTTGGATTAGTTAAAAGAATTGAATCTTTGAGGAGATATCTTCGATCTCTCCATCTTTCTCCCGAAGTTAAAGAAAAGATCAAAAGATCAAATATATTAAAAAGTGCAATTTTTTCAGCACGTCTTTCAGGCAATTCATTAAAAAATTATGATTTTCTGAGAGAAAATCCGTTTCTTCCGCCTCGTCAGGAAGAAATACTCAATATTATTAAAGATCACATGGTTGTGTCTTTTGATATGATAAGAAGGCGTTTTACAAAAGTTCCTAAGAGGACTCTTCGCTGGGATCTAAAAAAACTTCTTGATAGAAAACTTATTGAAAAATCCGGGGAAACGAGAGGGAGATATTACAGAGTAAGAAAATAGATTTCTCTTGACAAAGTAAGAAGTATTTATTATATTGCAATTGTGCGAAGCAAAATAGAAAATGGCATTGAGGTAAGTAAGTTTACGTTACGCGGAAGGAAAATTAGTAATATGAATATAGATTTGAACAAAATGAATCCGGATGCTCCTCCCCCAAGCTCTGAGAGTCTTCAAAGTTTAATTCAACAATTACGAGAAGTGAAGCCACCTAAAATGAGGTCCAGACATAGTAGGAAAAACAACAGATAGGGAGACGAATTAAGAATTGAATGACTGTTAAAGAAGCAAAGGTAGAGTTAGTAACTTACAACATTGACGATATCAAGGAAGTAACAGTGGCATTAATCTCCACTTTTGCCAAACATTCGGAAATATACGGAACAGAGCAATGGATTGGTGGAATATTTCAGACACTTAAGACAATAGATAAACAGCAGCAAACGGGATTTTCACTTATTGCAGATGGAGTAGAAGTTGCCTTTTCTGGTTTTCCCAGGCCAAGACCTTTAATTAAGGATGGAGGACTTATTTATGAAGCAAGGGAACCGCGCTTTACAATCGAAGATCACGGACAAGACGTAAGACCTAAGGAAAAGACAAAAATTGCAAAAGCAGCCTCCGATATTGCTCAAGAATTCAAAAAAGTTTACCATTTAAGGTCAGAATATCCCCCTCATGTTTTAATTTTTTCAAAACAAGAATTTGCGAAAGAAATAGTTTTCTTTAGCGCTGCAATTTTGTAGAATCGAATTGCTATGAGTAAAGTAAAAGTGGAAGATGGCATTGAGGTAAGTAATTTTACCTTACACGGAAGGAAAATTAGGAATATACATATAGATTTGAGCAAAATGGATCCGAATGCTTCTCCCCCAAGCCCTGAGCGCTTACAAGATTTAATACAGCAGTTTCGGATGGTAAAACCCGTTCGCTTGAACTTTTCTAGACATAATCCTAAGAAATGACAACTGATAAAGAGCCGAGAAATAAAAATCGTACCATCTTCCCCATCCAAAATCAAGGAAAGATTTTAAGAGTATAGAATGGAGGCCCGTACAGGGCGGATCTTGCAAGATATCTGAGCGGGGCTATATGATCATTATGGGTTTACAGCCCGATGTATTTAGTAAACAAGCGTAACTCCAAGAAGAAATGGGACTTTCCCTTGAAATTGAAATTATAGAAAATAGTTAAATTTTGGTAACTTTTCCTAAAAAATCATCAGGATTTTTTCTGGAAGTAAATGCACAAAACTATCTCTGATTTGTCTCCCTCCTCAAAATAGTCTTTAAGTTACCATTTATCATTCATCATTCAGAATTATTCATCATTACCCATCTCAAACCCATTTTATGTTATTCCAACATTCTCAAGAATGTTGGAATGTGATATGCTAAAGATATGTATAGTCAGAGACAATTGGAAAGAATAGTTAAGGGTTTTTCCAATCATAGGAGGATTCAGATTCTTACTCTTTTGTCTAGCATTCCCGAACTTTCAGTTAGCGAAATTGCGCAGAAGTTAAGAATAAATTTAAAAACTGCTAGTGAGCATATAAGAAGACTTGCGATTCCAGGATTGGTGCTGAAAAGAAATCAGGGAAAAAATGTCCGCCACAAATTATCCGATAGGGGAATTGTCATTCTCAAATTCTTAAGAACGTTGGAATGAAAGATCTTCTCGACAATGTATTGCTAGATTAGTCAATAACTCAAGAAGCTAATTTGTATATCCCATCTTGGGATAGTATAATACGTAAATGGCGCAGCTTTTAGGACTTATTCTTTTGTCGCTTTTTATAACAGGCATTCTTCTTGTACCTTTCATAGACTTCCTGTACAAAATGAAGCTAAGACGCCTGAAGCAGAAGACCGTTGATATGTTCAACAAGCCCACTCCCACTTTTGATAAATTCAACAATTGGAAGGTTGGAACTCCTTTTGGAGGAGGAATTTTGATAATTGCTGTTGTTTGCACACTCACTTTCTGGGCTTATGGAATACTCCAGACTGATGTGAAGCCTTGGGAAGTCTTCGCCATCATGTTTACGTTTATAAGCTTTGGTGTTTTGGGTTTTTATGATGATTTAAAAAAATTGGTCCCAGGGCACGAAGTATTCTTCGGACTTAGATTTAGACACAAATTTATGATTCAGTGGGTTCTGGCTCTTATTATAGCTAGCGTTTTATATTTTCAGCTGGGATATTCATATATATTTATTAGAGGTTTCGGGTTAGCTTCTCTGGGATTTTTATTTATTCCTTTTGCCGCTTTTGTTATAGTTGCTTTTGCAAATGCTTTTAACATAGCAGATGGATTGGATGGTTTGGCCTGCGGACTTCTTCTTATTTGTCTTGCCGCTTTTTTAGCAATCACTTCAAATCAGCTGGACCAGCCTTTGGGAATTTTTATTGCGGTACTTATGGGTAGTGTTGGCGCATTTTTATACTTCAACATTTACAAAGCGAGAATTTGGTTAGGAGATGTCGGAGCTTTATCTCTTGGAGCAGTTATGGCAGTAATAGGACTTTTGACCGGCAAAGTCATTGCTTTGGCATTTATAGGAGGGGTATTCATTATTGAAATTGCGTCGTCTCTTATTCAGATTATTTCGAAAAAGTTTTTTCACAAAAAGGTGTTTTTGGCTTCTCCTTTCCATTTATTGCTGCAAAAAAAAGGTTGGGATGAGCCAAAAATCGTTATGAGAGCTTGGCTTTTGGGATTTCTTTTTGCAATTTTAGGACTTTACATCGCATTTATTCATTAATCCGCCAGCTGGCGGATTTGCTATGAAAAAAATCGACCTTTCTCTACTTTTTGCAATAATAATTCTAACTTTATTCGGTCTTTTCATGATTTATGATGCATCAAGTTTTGTCGCATTCAGAGATTTCTCGGATAAATACCACTATATTAAAGATCAATTTTTTTGGGTTATATTGGGATTTGCTGCGCTAGCATTCTTTTCTTTTTTTGACTACCACAAATTATATAATCTTGCCATTCCCATACTATCAATTGCATTAGTTCTGCTTATTTTGGTTTTTATTCCGGGAGTAGGAGTATATCTTTTGGGAGCCAATCGTTGGATTAATACAAGAATTTTCATACTGCAGCCTGGAGAATTTGTAAAGCTTGCTCTGGCAATTTATCTGGCTGCTTGGTTTTCCAACAAAGAAAAAGGAAGGCTCCCTGCTTTTTTACTTTTGATGGGTTTAGTTTTGGGGCTGGTTATGTTTGAGCCTGACATGGGAACTGCAATAATAATTTTGAGCGAAGCTTTAATTATTTATTTTCTCTCAGGCGCAAATGTTTTATATTTTTCTTTTTTAGTCCCTCTTTTGGCATTCTTGGGATTTATAGTTGTCAAACTTTCTCCTTATAGAGCAAAAAGGCTTGAGTCATTTCTAAGTATTAACCAATCTGTCGAATCATCCTCTTATCATGTGAAACAGATTTTAATTGCTTTGGGAGCAGGAGGTTTGACTGGGGTTGGAATTGGGAACTCCTTGCAAAAATATGCATATCTGCCGGAGTCTACCACTGATTCAATTTTTGCAATTATTGCAGAAGAGCTGGGTTTTATCGGTGCAACAGCACTTATTTTGTTCTTTGTTTTTATAATTGCTAAGTGCTTTTATATAGCGGTTAACGCAAAAGATAATTTCGGCAAACTTTTGGGGGGAGGGATAGCAACTTTTTTGGCAGTACAATGTCTTATAAATTTGGCAGCACAAACTGCCCTGGTTCCTTTGACCGGAATTCCGCTGCCTTTTATTTCTTATGGTGGATCTGCTTTGGTTATTGACCTTGCTGCTTTGGGTATACTTTTAAATATTTCAAAACAAAGACAATTATGAAAATCGTTTTAGTTGGCGGACATTTATCACCTGCTCTGGCAATTCTTGAAGCATTGTCTTCTGGCACTAAAGTTCTTTTTATTGGAAGAAAGTATGCCTTAGAGGGAGATAGCGCTTTGTCTTTGGAGTATAAAACGATAGTTTCTTTAAAAATTCCTTTTGTTGCACTAAATACAGGAAGATTGCAAAGGAAATTAACAAAATACACGATTCCTTCACTTGTTAAATTACCTTTCGGAGTCATCAAATCTTTTCTTACTTTAATTAAATTTAGACCTGATGTAGTTGTTGGTTTTGGAGGGTATGTTTCCATCCCGGTCATATTTTCTGCGTTCTTGTTAAGAATTCCTATCATAATTCATGAGCAAACTATGGAAGCAGGATTTGCCAATAGGTTAATCTCAAGGCTTGCAACCAAAATTTGTATTTCTTGGGACTCTTCAAGGAAATATTTTCCAAAAAACAAAGTTGTTTTTACGGGAAACCCCATTCGTAAATTTTCAATTTTCAATTTTCAATTTTCAATTAAAAATAAAAATTTGCCGACGATTTATGTTACGGGAGGGAGTTCGGGGTCGCACTTTATAAACATATTGATTGAGGGATGCGCGAGGCAGCTTTTAGGAACATATAATTTAATTCACCAGACAGGAGACGCTAAGGAATTTGGAGACTTTGAGCGCTTGAATATATTGAAAAATGGATTTCCTAATGAATTTAAAGATCGATACGTCCTTCAAAAATTTATTGAACCTAAGATGGTGGGATCAATACTTACTAATGCAGACTTAATTGTTGGCCGTTCCGGCGCAAATACTCTGACAGAGATTGTATATTTTGAGAAACCGTCGCTACTTATTCCTCTTCCTTTTTCTCAGAATGATGAGCAGCTGAAAAACGCCAAATTTTTAGAAAATATTGGACTTGGAAAAGTTTTACAACAGAAAGAGCTTGATTCCAAAAAATTATTCCAAGAAATAGTTTTAATGTTACAAAATATAAAGAATTATAAAGTAGATAGAAATGAATTAAAAAATTTACCGGTAAAAAACGCTACGCAAAATATAATTGCAGTAATTAATTATGTTGACAGATCAAAGAAGGCAAAGAACTTTTAAGAAAAAAATAATAACGTGCATTTTTTTATTGGCATTATTTTTTTTATTTTATTCATTTTATTCATTTTTTTTCTCAAGAAAGGTGCTATTTGTGAGCCCAATGGGAAAAAGTAATTCGGACAGGACAAAAGTTGAAAAAATCTTAAGAGACAAGAATATTTTATTTTCGCAAGTATTCGTTTTAGCAGACTCCTCCTATATGATTAATATTTCAGATAATGTACAAGTCAGATTATCCTCCCAAAAAAATATTGACAATCAAATTTCCTCTTTACAAAGAATACTAAGAGAGCTTACAATAGAAGGAAAGTCTTTTAAGAATATAGATTTTAGGTTTTCGGAGCCTATTATTTCCTTTTGATTAATAATATATGATAGATGGAAAAATAGCGGTTGGCGTTGATATCGGCACCTCAAAAATTGTCACTATTATTGCAAGGGTTGACGATGAGGCTGTTAATGTCTTAGGGGTCTCTGAAGTTGCGTCCCGCGGGGTGAAAAAAGGGCAAATTGTTGATATAAAAGAGGCTGTTGAGTCTATAAATAACTCCCTTGATGGTGCAGAGAGAATGGCGGGTTATTCTGTTTCGCGTGTAATTGCTTCAATCGGAGGGAGCCATATTGAATCCCAAAATTCAAGAGGCGTAGTTGCGGTTTCAGCCCCTCAGGGGGAGATAACAGAAAGCGATCTTAACCGTGTAATTGATGCCGCAAAAGCAGTTTCTCTCCCTTCTAGCCGCCAAATTGTTCATGTTTTGCCCAGAAACTATGTTGTTGATGGGCAAGAAGGAATAAAAGATCCAATTGGAATGACCGGCATAAGACTTGAAGTAGATACTCATATTATTTCGGCAGCTTCAACATCTTTGAGCAATCTTGAAAAAGCGTTTTCTCAAGTTGGAATTGATGTTGATGGAATTGTTTTTAGCGGATATGCGTCTTCTCTTAGTGTTTTGTCGGAAACAGAAAAAGAATTGGGTGTTGTCTTTGTAGATATTGGGGCCGGGACAATAGATATATCTATTTATTCTGAGGGTTCGGTTGCCTATTCATCAGTCTTGCCGATTGGAGCGCGCCACATTACAAATGATTTGGCAATAGGTCTTCGGATTTCACTTGAGTCCGCTGAAAAAATAAAAATATATTTGTCCAATTCATCGAAAAAACCAAAGATAGAAAGATTGGGAGAGACATTTGAAAAGGATTCAAGGAATACAGATGAAATAGATTTAAGTTCTCTGGGATTACCGGAAGATTTAAGAAAAGTTTCTCATAAGACTCTGACCGATGGGATAATTAGGCCCCGGCTTAATGAAATTTTTACAATGATAGGAATAGAGGTAAAAAGGTCAGGATTTGCCGGGCAAACGCCGGCCGGAATTGTAGTAACAGGAGGAGGAGCGCTCACAGTTGGCGTAACAGATAGTGCCAAAAGAACTCTTGCAATGCCGGTTAGAGTTGGAATTCCAACGAACATAAAAGGATTGATAGATGAGATAGAAACTCCAGCTTTTGCAACAGTTGTAGGACTTGCGGCTTTTGGCGCAAGTTTGGATGTAAAGCAGTCTTTGCCTTTTGGTCTTAACATTCCAAACTTAGGAAATTTAGGATTTAATAGAATAGTTTCCCGCGCTATCAACTTTGTCAAATCTTTCATGCCTTAAGCCATCATTGACATTTTAAAAATGTGGTGTTAGGATAGTTTGGATTACCTTATTTATGTTAATTAAACCTCAAACCACAAACTTTGCAAAAATTAGGGTCATGGGAATCGGCGGCGGAGGAATGAATGCCCTTAACTCCATGATTGCAAGTAGAGAGGTCAAAGGCGTAGATTTTATATCCGTTAATACAGACGCGCAAGTTCTTCTTTTGTCCCAATCCCCAACAAAAATTCAAATAGGAGAAAATCTCACAAAAGGTCTTGGATCCGGGGGAAATCCGGAAATAGGGAGACAAGCAGCAGAAGAATCTTACGAAAAAATAAAAGAAATTATTGACGGTTCTGACATGGTTTTTATAACTGCAGGTATGGGTGGGGGAACTGGAACAGGAGCAAGTGCTGTTATTGCAAGAGCGGCAAAAGAAGTCGGAGCATTGACTGTTGCAGTTGTAACCAAGCCTTTTGCTTTTGAGGGAACAAGACGCATGGTCGTGGCAGAAGATGGAATAGAAGATCTTCGGGAAAAAGTAGATACTCTTATTGTTATTCCAAATCAGAGAATTTTGGATGTAGTGGACAAGAAAGTTTCACTTCTTGAAGCATTTAGAATTGCAGATTCTGTTTTAACCCAAGGAGTTCAGGGAATTTCAGATTTGATTACAATTCCGGGCCTCATCAATGTTGATTTTGCAGACGTAAAAACAATTATGAGTTCTGCCGGATCGGCTCTTATGGGAATCGGAACCGGATCTGGAGAAAATAGAGCTCAGATTGCAGCAAGATCAGCAATCGCCTCCCCTCTTTTGGAAATTTCTATGGATGGAGCGCGCGGAGTATTATTCAATATTACCGGCGGACCTGATTTGACAATGACAGAGGTGGATGATGCGGCCAAAATTATTTCAGCAGCTGCAGATCCTGATGCGAATATTATTTTTGGCGCGACAATCGATGAAGCGATGCATGATCAGATAAAAATCGCAGTTATAGCAACGGGATTTGACCATACCCGCCAAACGCTTAAAGAATTTGTAAAACCAATTGTAGATGTTGCGCAAAAACAGGGAGAAGTTAAAAGCGATGATCAAGCGCCAATGCCTCAAGAGCCTCCGCAAGAAGACAATAACGACGACGCCTGGGACATCCCCGCATTTCTACGTCAACGCAATTAGTTTGCAAATAAGCAATAAATATCCTATAATAATCCCCTATGACAAGTCCTGAAAGATCTGAGATGAACAAGGGCGAACTAAATAGAACCTTAGATTATTTTAAAGAGAGCATGGAGCTCGGTCTTGTTAACAATTTCACGACAGACGGTCCTGTAAAAGACGAACCTACCGTATTTCGTGATTTCATATTCATTAGTAATCCTACTCCGGCAGTAGTTAGTGAAAGAAGTGTAAAAGCTTTTACAACTGGCAATTCTTCAATTATAGAAATATATGATAGGATTTTGAAATTAACTCTTCCAGATAGAATTAAAAACCTTAAAATTCCTACAATTAGCACTCTTAAAAATACGAACAAACTTAGAGTTTCTCTTTCAAATATGCCATATATCGTAGTTGCATTAGGTCAAGTAAGCTCTACTAATGAAGAAGTTGCTTGTATGTTTTGCATAACAGGAATGTCTCCAGAAGAAGCGTTTGCTGATGTGCAAGATGCAGTGAGAAATAGAAAAATAAAGTTCAATTAACTTTCTTTAAAACTCAAAATACAATCTTATGATTACTCTATTGGCCTCAAATCTCTTTTGACAATTTTATTCTAGCTTCAAAACCGCGTCATAAATCCTGGATTGTGCGACATTCGACTTCTTTTGGTATAATCTAATTATTAAAAATAATAAGACAGAAAAAGAACTTAAAAAAGTTGCTGCAGACACCGGTTCAAGCTTAGTCGGTGCTGGAATGGGCTTAGTGGTTGCAGGTCCTTTAGGTTTAGTATTGGGAGCTGTGATTACGCCAGTGTTAACCGATGTTCTCGATAGGTTTTTGAGTAAGCAAGAAAAAAGCAGAATTGAAAAAATCGCTGAGCTCGCAAAGAAGCAAATCCAAGAAAGCCTTGATAAAGGTCAGATTCCTACAGGAAATGCATCTGAGCCTAAAATTAAAGAATTATTTGAAGGAACATTGCTTGCGGCTAAGGATAGTTATGAGGACAGGAAAATTCCTCTTTTGGCTAATTTATTTGCTGCTGCTCCCTTTACCAATACTCCGATTGACAATATGGTTCAAACATTAATCTACGCTGAGCAACTAAGTTATAGAGAATTGTGCGTTTTAGCAATAATAGGGAAAAATCATTGGGGAACGAATCCATTAGGACTAAATAAAAAGCCCTTGTCTACTCAAGGGAGGAAAGTCATAGATGAAAAAACAAATGGAGCTTATCAAGACTTAAATCATCTAATTGTTTTGGGAATTGTGGCACAAATTTTAAGCAAGGGGGCAGGTCCTGCTATTGCTTCGGGAGTTGAAATGACTGCGCCTGCAAATGTTATGGTTCAATATCAGGGTCAATTATTGATAAATGGATTAGAGCTAGATTTAATTGATTCTATAGAGCTGGAAGAAATAGCCAAAATTTTAAGATAATTTCCCCTGATGTAATTTAACAAGAATTGTTGACAATCATTCAATAATGGATATAATGGTTTTACCTCTGCCCAGTATTAAATGAAGATTACCCTTACCGTTTTATTACAGCATTATTGGTACATAATAATTTTAGTTTTTATTCTAGGAGTGATTTCCATTCTTTTTTATCAAAAAATTGTGACCCCCTTCTTTAATAGATTAAAACAGAAAGCACAGTTAATAAAAAAATATTGGACATTCGTTTTTATCTTCGTTATTGTTTCAATCTTGATTTATGCTTTAATTCTTGTCTATATACCTACTGGAAATCAGTCATTAACGATAAGCATTTACAACAATGTTCTTGCGTTAGTTTTTGCCATCTTTGTGGGATACTTCGCCTTCCTTCAAGTAGTGGAAAATAGACGCGATAAATTAAGGGAGGAAGCAGATAGGTATTTACAAATAGAAAAAAACTACCCAAGGGCAATTGACATATATGAGAAATGCTTAGCTATAAATGCTGATGATTTTGATGCTTGGGCAAATTTATTAGAGCTGTACTTAATTACAGGAAGATATGATACGTATAATGAAAAGATAAATATAGCTAAAGACAAGAAGAAGTATTCAGAAAATGAACTTGTCTACCTTTATCTATTATTTGCTAATGATTTAATGAAAGAAGATATTGGAAATGCCAAGAGGCATATCGGAGAGATAGTTACATATGTAAGAGATAATCCAAGCTCTCTTAGTCAGTTTCGTTGGGGATTTGAAGAGGTAAAGAGCTCAGCAAAGTTCATTTCTTTAAACATTAATACAAAAAAGATGTACACTAATTTAGCTGATTATTTGTTGAGAACAATGAGCTCAGACAGGAAAACAAAGTTTGAAAATGGAGAATATGATGCCACTAGTTAAACAATAAACGTAGTTAGAAACCACCTGGCGGTGCAACATTGCAAACACCAGTTCTTGTGCCATTCGGATTGTAATAACAGTTATCCTCTGGACAGAAATAGAAATTTCCTTCACGATTGCAGGATGATAAATTGGGATGCGAAGGGGTTTTATCTATGTATTTAATGTTTGGAGTAGGAGTTGGAGCATTGAGTAATTTTTGTAAATCAGCGCTAACTGAAGCATACTTTTTGTTGAGGTCAGATAACTGTTGTGCGTAATCTTTAGTTGTCTTTGTGTTTTGAATAGTCCAGTCCTTTGCTGTTTTTCCTTGATAAAGTGGGTTGTATAAAAAAGCCATAATAACTATACCAAGCGCCAACCCAAGTAATAATAAAAGACCATTTTTCAGATGTTTGGTTGGTTTTGGTATTCGGATATAATTGTTTTCCTTCTTGGTTTTTGGTTTACTCATCTTTAACTGCAGTATATCAAAATCTGTTGACTTATTCAGGTTCAGATGTTATTCTTTTCCTGAAGACTTAAAAAGGTAAAGTGTCTTCTAGGTGTTTTTAGTAAAAAAAGAAGCTAGAAACTGGGTATGTCTTAGACATCCCCGCATTTCTAAGGCAGAGGAATTAGTTTTTGAAGCTAGAATTTTTGCTAGGTGTTTATAATCCTCATCCGACTCGCGTTTGCATTTGATTGACTGTCACACGGAACTAGTATATAATCTCCCAATAATTTAAAGACTTATGGTTGAAAAGAAAATTACTGAAGCTGTTTTTCAAAAGCCTTTGGGAAAAGAAAGCACTATTAATGGAAAAGCTCTTCAATTTTTAGCGTCGGCAAAAGTGGCAAAAGAACAGACAATCTTTGAATTACCGGAAGAAGCGGCAGAAGAAGATGATGATTATATTTTCCAAAAAGGAAGCTTGACGAGCTTGACTCTGCACCTTAGAGAAATGAGAAAACTTCCCTTATTGAAGCCTGAGGAGGAAAAAAATTTGGGAGAAAAGATTTTTGTTGCAAAACTTGCCTTGAGAAATATAAAGATTATATTTGATGTGCTTTCTCCGCAAGATAGATCCCAGGCTGAAGATCTTCTTAAAGGAAAAGGAAAATATTTATCGGATACATTAGAAAGTGAACTTCTTTACAAGCCGAAAATAATAGAAGAAGAGGGGAAAAAAGGAGAGGATAGTTCTGAAGATAGGGCTTTTCTTAAGGATGTACGCAATAATGATGAATTTGTACAAGATAAGCTTAAGGAATTTTCTTCTATTGAGGAAGATGACTTAAAAAAGCAAGCTATTTCAGTATTTGCCAATCAGCAATTCGCATTTATAGAAAAAGGGAATGAGGCGTTCGATAAATTCACTATCTCTAATTTGAAGTTAGTTACTAGTATAGCAAAAAGATATCAAGGGCTTAGTCTGTCAATTGAGGATCTTATTGGCTACGGAAATGAAGGACTGTTAGTCTCTGTCGCAAAATTTGATTTCAGGAAGGGTTTTAAATTCTCAACTTTTGCAACCTGGTGGATTAAGCAAAAAATAACAAGAGCAATTCCGGATTACGGTTCAACGATACGTGTACCTGTTCATCTACATGAAAGGCTTATTAAGCTGAAAAGGAAACAAAATGCAATGCTGGCACAAGGCAATAACATATCGCTTGAAGAATTATTTAAAGCTGAACGAAAAGGCGATAACAATGATGGTATAGTTAGAGCTATCAGAACACAGCGGATTTTATCCCTTGACGAGCCTATGGGCTATGAGGAAGGTTTGATAAAACTTGAGGATCTTGTAACAGACTCAACAAATATTGAAGAGGAAGTAATCAGTAACTTTGGGAGAGAAGAAATAAGGGAGATGATGTCGGCCAGATTAACAGAAAAAGAATTCAGAGTATTATGTCTTCGTTTTGGACTTGATGATGACAAAGCAAGAACGCTTGAAGAAGTAGGAGAAGAGTTTGGTCTTACAAGAGAGAGGATAAGGCAGATTGAAGCAATTGCTTTGAGAAAACTTCGCCAACCTGGAGAGAACTTTGCTAGAAGGTTTAAGAATTATTAGTAAAACAAAAGACGGAGAAATTAGAAGCCGAGTTTTTCTTTGACTAAGATTAAAGTTAATCTTCCTTCTTTTCTTTCTTTATTAATAATTAGCATTTTGCTCACATTACTGCCTGAATTCGTTTTGTAAACTTTATTAATTCTTTCTGATTCCAGAGGCAAGACATATTCATAAATTCTCTTCAAACCTTGCTCCAAATTTGCAACTATTTTCTGAGTTCCGACAACCCAGATAACATGAGAAGCGCCATAAACGTAGGCTGGCAACTGACTTCCCGTATTTGAAGCTATTATCACTTTTCCATCTTGCGTAACTACATGAACGCTTCCTACAGCATATTGCGGAGCAGCTCCGATTCTTTGCATTTCCAAATTTTGAGTTTTGCGATCCATTTTGGCAAGTTTATTTTTAACAGAATTATAAATGCCTGATTCATTTATTTCTGTTGGAAGTCCTAACGTATCGATCGTAACAGAAGACATATTCATTATTTCTGCGCCTTTTGGTAATAATTCCAATACTTTTTTCTTCGCTCTATCTCCATTTTCTACAACAATTGCATTAATCCCATTAGCTTTTAAAGCTTCGATGGTTTTTGTGATTGATTCATCGCTTGCTAATTCACTCCAGTCTTTCATACATACATTATAACACGACTTTGCCAGTGTTCTTGAACAAACATTTCTTTTGAGATACAATTAAGTCTATGTTTACCCCGTTACAGATACGGGGAATTTGTTGCTTTATTTATGAAAAAAAATAAATCTGTAACGGGGTTTAAACCTGTAAAACAGAATGTAAATTTTCCGGAATTGGAAAAAGAAATACTGGAGTTTTGGAAGAAAAATAAAATTTTTGAAAAGTCACTAGAAAAAGATGCGCCACTTGGTAAATGGACATTTTTGGACGGTCCTCCATTTATAACCGGTCTTCCTCATTATGGGAGTCTTCTTTCCAGTCTTCCAAAAGATTTATTTCCAAGATATAAAACAATGCAGGGATATCGCGTTCGAAGAGTTTGGGGATGGGACGGGCATGGATTGCCAATTGAGAATAAGGTTGAAACTGCGCTTGGAATTAAATCAAAGAAAGAAATAGAAGCTCGTGTTGGAGTTAAAAAGTTTATTGAGGAATGCAAAAAATATGTTGATGAAGTCTCAGCAGAATGGGAATGGTATGTAGACCATATTGGCAGATGGGTTGATTTTAAAAACGCTTACAAAACGTGGGACATAGATTATATGGAATCTGTCTTATGGGTCTTTAAACAAATGTATGAGAAAGGATATGTCTATAAAGGTCTTAGAGTAACGCTTTATTGTCCTCATTGTGCAACTCCTATCTCCAATTTTGAGACTGCGCTGGATAACAGCTATAAAGAGATTCCTGATATAGCAACTACTTATAAATATAAACTGATAAATGAAAAAGATGCGTATATCTTAGCTTGGTCTACTACTCCTTGGAATAAAATCGTCACCCCAGCCCTTGCTGTAAATCCAAAGCTAGTTTATGTAAAAGTTCTTCAGGGAAATGAGAATTATATTCTTGCTAAGTCAACGTTAAAAATGCTTAAAAATGAGCCATATAAAATTTTAGAAGAGTTTAAAGGCGAGAAACTCGTTGGTAGAAAGTTTGCGCCTCATTACGATTATTACAAGATAGACATAGGCAAAAAAGCGTTTATCGTCATTGGGGGAGATTTTGTAACAGCAGATGAAGGAACAGGAGTTGTGACAATTGCAGCCTATGGAGAAGAAGATTTAAAAGCCATGCAAGAAAATAATATACACGTTGAAATGCATGTGGATGATGAAGGAACGATAAAGCCTAGTGTGCCAAAATTTGGCGGTATGTATTATCTCAAGGCAAACAAAGCTGTAAACGAAGATCTTTTAGTACGAGGTTTAATGTATAAAGATGAAGAAGTCCTTCATAACGTACCTATTTGCTGGAGATGCAGTACAAGGCTTTATTATGCTCCGCTAAATGCATGGTTTGTAAACGTACAAGTACTAAAGCCTTTAATGAAAAAAACCAACGAGAAAGTAAATTGGTTTCCAAAACATTTTAAGTATGGACGCTTTCTCAAGAGCTTAGAAGCGGCGCCAGATTGGAACATTTCAAGAAATCGATATTGGGGTTCGCCCGTACCTGTCTGGGAATGTGCTGATTGTGGAGAACGTTTTGTTCCTGGATCCATTGCTGAACTTGAGAAAGCATCAGGCAGAAAAATAACAGATCTTCACAAGCCATTTATTGACGAGATTATTGTCAAATGTAAAAACTGTGGTAAGAATGCCCGCCGCACGCCGGAAGTTTTAGACAGTTGGATAGAGGCTGGTAGCGCTTCTTTTGGAGAAAGACACTACCCATTTGATCCTTCGACTGGCTCAGGACAAGGTGAAAAGCTGGAAGACTTTTATCCTCCTGATTTTATTGGAGAATATACTGGTCAAATAAGAGCTTGGTTTTATGTTTTGCATGTTATTGCAAATGCTTTGGATTTGAGAAAAGATGGATTAAATATTTTAGCAAAAAATGTTTTGGTTGAAGGAGTAGTTTTGGGTACGGACGGTCGGAAGATGAGCAAAAATTATGGTAACTATCCGGATCCTAAGGAAATGATTGGAAAATATGGGGGAGACGCCTTAAGACTTTATTTATTGGGTAGCCCTGTAATGCGTGGAGAGGATATGATCATTTCAAAGGAAAGCTACAGGGATCAAGTCAGAGGAATTCTTCTTATACTGTGGAATGTTTATAATTTTTTTATCTCGAATGCATTAATTGACAAGTGGACACCGAAAGAATCTACCCAATCTGAGAACATTTTGGATAAATGGATATTATCAAGACTTAATAAAAGCATAAAGAATATAACGGAGAAAGGTTACGAAAAATTTGATACGACAGAAGTTGTAAATACAGCTAAAAATTTCATAACTGAAAATTTATCTTTGTGGTACATAAGAAGAAGTAGGGATAGAGTGGGTCCAAATGCAGATGATCAGATCGACAAGGACAATTTTTACTTTACTTTGCATACAGTGCTCAAAAATTATTGTAAGGTTTTGGCTCCTTTAGTGCCCTTTGTCGCCGAGGAAATTTACAAAAACATAACAGGCGAAGAGTCTGTCCATTTGTCTGACTGGCCTAGAGTTGATAATAAGTTAATAGACGAAAAATTAGAAAAGGAGATGGAGTTGGCTAGGAAGGCAGTAGAACTTGCCCATGCAAAAAGAAAAGAAGCGCAAATTAAAGTAAGACAACCGCTTGCTGAATTAATAATTAAGAATTCAGAATTAATAATTGGGGAAGAGATAGTAAAACTTATTAAGGATGAAATTAACGTAAAAAAAGTTGTCTTTGAAAAAGGTAAAGGAGAAATGTCTGTTGTCCTTGATACCAAGATAACTTCGGAGCTAAAAAAAGAGGGAGAGGCGAGGGATATTGTGAGAGCAATTCAACAGGAAAGAAAGAAATTAGGAACTACTTTGGATGAGAGAGTAAATGTTGTTTTGGAAGATTGGCCGAAGGAATTTGAGCAAGAGATAAAGAAAAAAGCAATGGTTGCAACTTTGCAAAAAGGTCAGAAGTTTTTGGTTACCCGCAGATGAAAAAGGCGTTATTGGATATTAATTGGGGATTAATGGGTCCTGTAATTGTTCTTGTGATTCTAAGTCTAACCACTCTTTTTTCCGTAGATTTCTCTTTATTCAAAAGTCAGTTTATCTTTTTTATTGTAGGCATTTTTGCTTTTTTGTTTTTTTCCCAAATAAATTATAAAATTGCTAAATTGTACTCCACTCCAATATACGTAATTTCGGTTGTTTTATTATTTATTGTACTAGTTGTGGGAATTGAAAGCAGGGGAGCTATCAGGTGGTTGGAATTTTTTGGTTTTAGAATACAGTTTTCGGAAATTCTCAAGCCTTTCCTTGCAATATCTCTTTCTTCATTCCTAGCTTTAAAAGATAATTATTCTTTTAGAACTTTATTTTTGGGAAGCTTATTCCTAATCCCTGTCATTTTTTTAGTTTTTCTTCAGCCCGATTTAGGAAATGCTCTAATTTTCTTTTTGGTTACCATTTTGACTTTTGTTGTTTTTGGTTTTCCTCTTCGTTTTTTCCTCTCGGGATTAATTTTTGTGAGTTTACTTTCTCCAATAATTTGGAAATTTCTACACGATTATCAAAGGCAGCGTATTTTAACTTTCCTAAATCCCAACGATCCGCTAGGACTTTCCTACAATGCAATTCAGTCAGTTATAGCTGTTGGATCTGGGATGCTTTTTGGACGAGGATTAGGTTTGGGAACACAATCTAGCCTTCGATTTTTGCCGGAGCGCCACACGGATTTTATTTTCGCAACACTCTCAGAAGAGCTGGGAGTAGTTGGAGCAATTTTGGTAATTTTAACTTTCGCATTTTTGCTGTACAAAATTTTTACAATTTTTTTAAATCAGGAGGATTTATTTTGCAAGACTTTTTCAGTAATAACATTTTGCCTAATTTTTTTTCAATTTTTTATAAACGTGGGAATGAATATAGGAATTCTTCCAATTGTCGGAATCACTCTTCCTTTTGTTTCTTATGGAGGCAGTTCTCTTCTTTCCAATTTTATACTCTTAGGAATACTCTCTGCAATGAATAAAGGGGAAACTTCAAAAAGAGTCCTGGAAATTAAGTAATTTTTTTGGTATAATCAATTCTTATGGAATATGCAGTCATCAAAACAGGCGGAAAACAATATAAAGTGTCAAAAGACAATGTAATTGAGGTTGAAAGATTAAGCTTTAAGCCAGGAGAAAAGTTTTCGATAGAAGAAGTTTTGCTATACGTTACAGATGGAAATTCGAAATTGGGTAAGCCAAAAGTCACAGGAGTTACAGTTAGGGCAACCGTTTTGGAACACATAAAAGGAGAAAAACTTAGAATTTCTAAATTTAAAGCAAAATCCAAATACAGAAGAGTAACAGGACACAGGCAATATTTGACAAGAGTTAAAATTGATGAGATAGTATCCTCTTGACAGTTGTGAAAAGACACGATACAATGTTTTTGATTTTCACGCAAGATTATAAGCTTAATTTAATATATGGCACATACAAAAGCGCAAGGTTCAGTTAAGGGTAACCGCGACTCCAGATCAAAGCGGTTAGGAGTTAAGTTATACAGCGGGCAAAAGGCTTCTAAAGGAAATATAATCATGAGACAAAAAGGTACAAAGCTTTTTGCTGGCGATGGCGTTTCGATGGGAAATGATTTCACTCTTTTTGCAATAGAAGATGGAATCGTGAACTTTAAGAATGCTCGCGGCAGGAAAATTGTCAGTGTTATAAATTCATAGCAAATTTATGGACAACTCGAATACGGATGAATCAATTCATGAGCTTGAAGTAAATATGCTGCAAAGCAATCCCCTTCAGCCCCGCGGAGTAATCGCACCCGCATCTTTAAATGATCTAGTTGATTCCATACGCGAACAAGGTATTTTGGAACCTTTGGTCGTTGCCAGAACTCCTGCTGGGTATCAGATTATTGCCGGAGAAAGGCGCTGGAGAGCAGCCAAACTTTTAGGTCTTTCCAAGGTGCCTGTTGTAATCAAAGAAACCACACCTCAGGGAATGTTGGAGATGTCTATTGTTGAAAACGTTCAAAGAGAAGATCTCAATCCGATAGAAAGAGCCTTGGCATTCAAAAGATTGATTGATGAGTTTGGATTGGGTACAAATGAAGTCGCAAGAAAAGTCGGAAAAAGTGCTCCAACAGTTTCTAACACTATTAGACTCTTATCTCTTCCTGATGCAATTAAAGATGCTCTTGTTGCAGGAGTAATTACAGAAGGGCATGTTAGACCTTTGATTTCTCTTGGAGATACCAACCTAATGCTTGATTTATTCCGAAGAATACTTCGGGAGAATAGCACGGTTAGACAAACCGAAGAAGAAGCAAGAAAAGCTAAAGGAGAAATTCAGAAAAAAGAACCGCGGACGGTTGAGGACAGACTTTGGATTCCAGAACTGGATGAAATGGCTCAAAAAATTGCCAAGAAACATAATCTTGATAAGGTTACAATCTTTCAGTCCAGCAAAAAAGCTAGAATATTAATTGAAATTAGGGGGGATGTGGAGGTTACGGGTCCCAAAATAAAAGCAATAAATAATCTTTTGGCAGGATAAGTTAATTATAGGGGTTTTTGATTATCTCTATTTTGTCAAGCGGCCAGTAAACGAAAAAAGATTTTCCAATTACAGATTTGAAGGGAACAAAACCCCATTCTCGTGAATCAGAACTTCCTCCCCGATTATCCCCCATCACAAGGTATTGATCTGAAGGTACGCTAACAGGTTCATTTTCATGAAGAAATGAGCCCCCGTATGTTTTAACTGACGGTTTCAGATACTTACTTTGGTCAAGAATTTTTCCGTTTAGATACACGTCGCCGTCTTTAATATATACCGTATCTGAAGGTACACCAATAACACGCTTTATATAGTCTTTTTCCGGATCAGGCGGAGATTTAAACACAATTACATCTCCTTGTTTGGGTTTACCGAATTTCAAAGCTATGATGTTGGTTAAAATATATTGCTTGTTGGAAAAAGTGGGAACCATTGAATTTCCGCTGACTTGAAATGGACGGAACAGAAAAATATATATTACAAGAAAAACTGCAAAAACTAAAAGGAGAGTTTGGACAGTATCTATGAGGAATGTGTAAATTTTTCGGAAAATTCCCATAAATTCATTCTCCTTGATTTATTTTGCTTTGTCAATCCTAGGCGGATGTTGTAAAATAGTAGTGTTTTGGGCACATGGCTCAGTTGGTAGAGCGTTGCATTCACATTGCAAAGGTCTCAGGTCCGAATCCTGATGTGCCCACTGTGAATAACTGTTTGATCTGCAAATCCGAAGAAGAATATCCTATCTGTAAAAAGTGTAGAAAAAAACCATTTTTGGTTGAAAGGGCAAGGCAAATACTTGCCAGCATAAATGATCTTAAGTTCTTGAAAAAAACATATAATTCAAAATATGCTGAAGTTAAGGATTTAAATACTCCAAAATTTTGGAATGAATTACTGTCTGACACAACAAATTTGGAAGCTCAGGACGGAATGACCAGAGACAGAATAAAAACTGCTTTTAAGTTTTTGCCAAGAAGCGCAAAAAAGGTTTTGGATATAGGTGCTGGGAATGGATTTGTAGAGGAATTATTAGTAAGTAATAAAAATATTAGGATTTTTGGTAATGATATATCTGCGTCCGCTGTTAAAAATCTGAAAAATAAATTTAAGGGACAATTCCATAAAGAATCAATTTACAAAATGAGGTATCCAAAGAAATCTTTTGACGCAATTTTTATGTTGGAAGTTTTAGAACACATTGCTCCCAGCAAAGTTTTTAATGTGCTAAAAAAAGTAAAGGAAATGTTGAAAAAAAAAGGCTCTTTCATTATATCTATACCAACTAACGAGGGTTTGGAAAAAAAGAAAGATAATCTCAGCGGACATCTAAGAACATATACGGAAAATTTAATTAGAGCGGAGTTAAAAATAGCCGGATTTAAAGTTGTAAAATTAAAAACTTTTTACGCATTCAAAAACTTTTATACAATTAAAAAAGTTTCATCAAAAATTTTAAAAAATAAATGGCAGCCAAATAATATGGTAATTTTAGCAAAGCCCTTATGAATGTTTTATTTTTCTCTCGTTTGTTTCATCCAGATATTGGCGGAGTTGAAAAACACGTTTTAGAAATAAGTAAGCTTTTAATAAAAGAAGGCCACAAAATTGTAGTCGTAGCCGAACAAAATTCCCTAAAATTGAGGCTAAATGAGAGAATTGAAGGAATCGAAATATTTAGAATACCAAAACTTAAAAATGGAAAAATTAAGAAATTTAGAATTTGGAAGTGGCTATGGACGAATCGTAAATTGATTAGAGATGCAGACGTGATTCATTGTCATGATGTTTTTTTCTGGTACCTGCCTTTTCGCTTTTTGTTTCCCTTTAAAAAAATATTTACAACATTTCATGGGTATGAAAGTTATCCTTTGAAATTGAAATTTATTTTAATACACAAAATATCTGAGAAATTGTCAATGGGAAATATTTGCATAGGACACTTTATTAAAAAATGGTATGGGACAAAACCCACCTTTGTTGCTTATGGGGGAATCAATAAAATTCAAAGCAAAAAGCGAAAAGCGAAAAGCGAAAATTCAGCGATATTTATTGGTAGACTTGATGAGCAGACAGGGATACTTACTTATGTTGAAGCAGTTGGAATCATAAAAAAAAAGATCCCGAATTTTGAATTTTTTGTGATAGGGGACGGAAAATTTAAAGAGAAAATCGACGGAAAAGTAAAAATTTCAGAACCTTTAAGTAATGCTTCAGAATATTTCGCGAAATATAATTTTGCTTTTGTTTCCAGATATTTATCTATTATGGAAGCAATGGCAGCGAAACGATTGGTTTTTGCGGTTTATGACAATCCTCTCAAAGAAGACTATCTCAGAATGGCACCATTCTCAAAATATATTTCAATTTCCAATTCTTCCTCAGAATTAGTTTCAAAGGTCTCTTTCTATCTTGATAACTTGAAGGAAAAAGAAAAGAAAATAGAAGCTGCTTATAATTGGGTCACGAGAAATACATGGGAGGAAATGACTAATACTTATTTAAAACTTTGGAATGAAAATATATATTATTAAAAAGAGTATGGAAATTAAACTTAGCCACTTGGAGAAAATTATTATCGGAAGATCGACAAATTTGACCTTAACATCATAAACTCCCTTGTTAAGTTTAAAAGTTATTATTCCAGGTGAGTTTTGATTTCTGTAATTAATAGAGATAATTTTTCTATTTGCTAAAACGACCCACCCTGGAAAAAATAAAGTATTTTCCTTGACTTGGACGTCTGATTTAGCGTCCACTTTGTATAAGTGGGATATTGGAGTTCTAGAAATCTCTTTTATAATTGCATCTCCTTTCACAATTTCTATATTTGTATTTGGTTTTGTCCTAAGTTTTGATTTATTTAAATCCGCCCAGACGGGAGATGATGGTTCTAGGCCGCTAACGTCCGGTTTTAGATTAAACTCTTTTTTAAGATATTCGTCATTTATATTTGGGATTGTGAGTCTATTTCCCCAGTTTAATATTGTATAAAATATTGTAATAAAACAAAGCGTCATAAAAAACCAATTTCTGTTTATTTTTTTAACAATTATTCCAGCGAGTATAGAAATGCATAGAGATAAAGGAACAAGTAATCTTGTTGAGAACTGAGAATACTTTAAGAAAGGTATTACTTCCCAAATAGACTTTGACAATGAGAGTGTCATTAAAAGTAAAATTGCAGAAGTGACTAAGAAAAAATTAAGGAGGTTTTTCTTTTTTTTATCAAGTTTATTTTTTATGCTTAGATATATTGAAAAAATTAATACAAAAAGTTGTGTATAACCTATTAAATAGGAAAGTTCTCCTTTGTGCCCTTGGAATAATAATCCAAATCTCCAGGGAGAATATAGTAGCTGAGTAAGGTTTGGAAATGAAATGGGAGTTGGATTTAATTCTTGTTGTGTAAATTTTGCCAGAAAAATAATAGGCAGCCAGTAAAAAGAAGAAATAAGAAAACCAAATAAAATAGAGGAAAAGCAGTAAGCTAAAGTTTTAATTTCTTTATTGTTTTTTCTCAACCAAACAAATAGGCAATAGGACAGCATTATTGGCGTAAACATTAATGAAATTGCTTGATGAGAAAGTATCAATAGAGCAAAACTTAACGAAAGAGCAAAAAACCATTTCTTACTATTTTCTTCGATTACTTTTTTAACTCCTAATAGTATTAGAGGTAGAAACGCAAAAGAAAGATTTTCTGCAATACTTACTCTGAAATGCATGTCTACCAAGTGGTATGGTGCAAAAAGATAAAATACTGCGGCAGCAAATCCAGCCTTTTCACCTAGTTCATCTTTGGCCCACAAATACATTGTTATTCCTGAGAAAATGAAAGAAAAAGCAAGCAGGAATTTAATACTAGTTAAAAAAGAAAAACCTAAAAAATGGAAAATTGATCCGATAAAATATGGAAGAAAGTATGCAAAAAGAAAGTGCGGATCTCCGTAGCCCGCATTAAACTCCGGTGTCCATCGAGGTATCAGGCGATAATTTATTAATAGATTATAAAAAGACATTAGTCTTGTCGTGTGCAAAGACAAGTCTCCGCTTTCATAAGTACCAACTCTGAAAATACTTATGATTGGGAGAATGGAAATTAAAACTAAGAAGTAAAAAAGGTTAATTTTTCTTTTGGGAAAGACATATCTGTAAATCAATAAACCTAGTAGTAAAAGGAGCGATAAAGTACCGTTTATAAGTACGAGTTTATACGCAGGGAGCATGCTGATATAATACGAATTGTTAAGCCTTAGTGCAAGTATGAAAGTATCTTTTATCGCTACCGTTTATAACGAAGAGGATTCTATTAAAAGTCTGTTACAGTCTTTGTTAGCTCAATCCAAGACTCCGGATGAAATTGTTATTGTTGATGGAAGATCTACCGACAGTACACTTTCGGAAATTTCCAATTTCCAATTTTCAATTTCCAAAAATAAAGTAAAAATAATTTCTAAAAAAGGGAATAGGGCGATCGGAAGAAATGAGGCAATAAAAAAATCAAGTAATGAAATTATTGTTTGTTCTGATGCGGGATGCACTCTTGATAAGAATTGGATAAAAAATATAACAAAATCTTTTAAACAAAAGAATGTAGATGTCGTAGCGGGATATTACAAGGGGAGTGCGAAAACTACTTTTCAAAAATGTCTAATTCCTTATGTCTTGGTGATGCCGGATAAAGTTAATAAGAATAAATTTCTTCCCGCTACTCGTTCCATAGCTTTCAAAAAATCTATATGGAAAAAAGTGGGAGGGTTTGCGGAAAAGTTCAGCAATAATGAGGATTATGTTTTTGCTAAGAAATTAAAAGAAATAAATGCCAATATCGTTTTTGAAAAAAAAGCAATAGTTTATTGGACGCCAAGAGATAATATAAAAGATGCTTTTGCAATGTTTTATCGTTTTGCAAAAGGTGATTCTGAATCTTGTATATTTCGACCCAAAGTTATTTTGATATTCACGCGTTATGTTTTTGGAATTATGGTTATACTTTTATTCTTAATTTTTAAATCATACATAATACTTAATACTTTGTACTTAATGCTACTGGCTTACGTCCTTTTGTCAATAGTTAAAAACTATAAATATGTTAAGGACCTTCGAGCGATATTCTTTCTCCCATTAATACAATTTATATCTGATATTGCTGTGATTTTCGGTACGATTAAAGGATTAATAACGGAAAAAATAAAAATATTTGGAGAGGTTTTTTTATACCTTTATATTATTTATTCAATTATTTTATTAAATTTTAGGCAATTGAGATCTTTATTTAATCCACCTAAAGTTACGGAAGGTGAAATCGTGGGTTACGCACAGTACTTTGGACACTCATTATATTTCGAAACGATAATTTTTTTTGTTTTTATCCTTTCTCCGATTGTAGTTTTTTTTGTTCTTAGCAAAATTAGGAAGTATAGAGAGTAGCTATGTTTGAAATTATAAGAAAAAAAATATTTTCTCCGGATATAGTAGTACTTTTTACAATCTTGTCTGTGGTTTATTTTAAAGATTTTTTTCTTTCCTGCACTAATTACTTAAATCTGAGTTTTAACTCTCAAATTCCACTGACTTGGGATTTCACTTCATTAAATAATGTTCTTCCTTATAGAGATATATATTTTCCTTATGGAATTTTAGTCTACTTTAAAAACAACGCTTTTTTGGAGTCAATTTACTTTTTCCTGCCAACGATATTATTTACAAGTATTTATATGATTTTCAAAAGAATATTTGAGAGCAAACTACTTGCCTTTGCCTCATTTGTTTCTTTTTATTTATTTATACATAAGTTTACCGGCGTAGAAAATTTTACCCGTTATGGAATAATCTTATCTTTTGCTCTCTTGTTTTCTTATATTTTTTATAAATCACGTGTGATTAGCATAAAATCATCTTTTTTTTTAGGAATATTGACTGGAGGCGTATTTTCATTGGTTAATGATCAAGGAATATATGCTTTTCTGTTATTTATTTTTTTACTTGTAATACATCCTATTTTAAAAAAAGTAGAAAAATTAAGCTATTTTAAATTTTTATTTTCCAGAATAACGGATATTGCATTTGGTGTTGTCATAGGTTTTTTACCTTTCTTTATATTTTTAAACTCTAATAAAATAACTTACGAGTTCTTCTTATTTATAAAACATCTATCTGATTTTCCGTTATATGCGAAAACTCCATTCATTCCTTTTTCCACAACAACAGATAATTTATTTGTTTTCGCAAGTTTATTTATAGCAATTGTTGCATTAAGTTATAAAATATTTTTCTTTAAAAGAAAATTATCTCTCCTGTCTTTTTTGGAAATTAGTTTAGTTTTTACCCTAATTCTTCTTGAACAAAAAAGCATAATTAGATCAATTGATAAACAGATCACTTTTATTGCATTTTTCCTATATATAATTATGTTTTTTGAATTGATGAGAAATAAAATAAATAATTTTATTGTGATATTTTCTTATGTAATTATTTCAGGACTTGTGTTATCGGGTTTTGGACTTCATCCTTTTATCAATTACAACTCGAACTATAAAAAAGATTTGATAACTTCATTTTTCCACGAAAATATAGGTGATTTTTTGAAAAACAAAAGCGCGTTGTGTCTAGATGATAATTTAAATAGATTAATAATTGGCAAAAAAACAAAGCTTGAGAGAGTTAAAAAGATAATTGATAAAGATTCCAAAGGATACGCTAAGGTTTTTGATTATTTAAGTGATCCCGTATTTTATGTTTTATTTAACCAGAAACCTCCTTATTATTTTACAATTTTCGAAAGCACTCCTTTATACGCGCAGAAATCAAATATAAAATATATAGAGCAAAACAAAGTTAAGTATATAATTTACAATACGGATGCATTAAGCATACAAGATGGCGTTCCGGATTACGTAAGAACTAGAGTTCTTTTTAAATATGTTTTGAATAACTTTCAGGCGATAGATAGGGTTGAAAATTTTATAATTTTTAAAAAAATAGAAAGAAAAAATTAGTGTGATCACAAAGATTATTAATTATATTGCTAAAAATAAAATTGCGGTTGGAATAATAGTAATCTATGCCTTGGCAATGACTAGCGTTATTGACTGGGGAATTCCCAATCTTAATCATCCATACAATTACCACATGGATGAGTGGCACCAGCTTCAATCAATTAGGGCAATATTTAAATACGGTTCACCAAATGTAAGCGGTGCAGCAAACGGAACCATCTTCCAATTCTTTTTGTCGGGTATTTATCTCTCGCCCTTTGCACTTTTTAAAATTGTTGATCCTTTTTCAGTCAAATCAGGCATTGAATCATTGCTAATGCAGAAAAAGCTATTTGAAATTTTAAGACTTAACACTTTGATTTTTGGAATACTATCTTTATTTATATTATCTAATCTTGTAAAAAAATATTTTAAGATAAGCCCGACTTTTACTCTTATTTTCTTCACGCTAACACCGTTGTGGTTAGCGTTAAGTAATTATTTTAAATATGATATCGCATTGACTTTCTGGACAATTGCTTCGTTATTTTATCTTTTAAAATATGGCGTAAATCCGACGTTGAAAAACTATATTATTGCTGTAATTTTTTGTTCTTTTGCTGTCGCAACAAAAATAAGTGCTCTTCCTCTCTTTATAATTTATATTTTTTCTTTCTTCTACTTCAATTTCGGCAAGGAAAAAAAATATAGAGATTTATTAGTTGGCTTGACAGTTTTTATTGGTATATTCTTGACAATTGGGATACCCGATCTAATTCTACAAAAAGGGGATTATAGGGAATATTTATACTCGAATCTAATAAGAGATCCAGTGATTTTCAATAACTTTATACTAAAATATAGTCCCTGGTGGGTTTATTTAATTAGAAAAGTTATTCCTTTAGATTTTGGGTATATTTTTTCGATTATTATTGCCTTATCTTTAATTTATTGGTCTAGTAAACTAATTCCCAAGATTGTTAAGTTGAATTTGGGGAAGTTGAAAAATGAAATATTTATCTTTATCTCAATGGTTATTTTTATTTTAAGCTTGACTCCACTTGAGCTTGGAGCAAACGGAAATAGATTATTGGTTTTACTTCCCTTTTTTGCAATTTTTTCGGGCTTGTTTATTCGAAAAATTATAAAAAGTTTTCCTCGTTTTAAATTTCAAATATATCTAATATTAACAATTTTACTAATTTTTCAATTTTTCCAATCTTTTCTGATGATCTCAGTAAAATGGGAAAAAGACATAAGAGAGCTATCTTCGGTCTGGATAAAGAAAAATATTATAAAAGGCAGCACTATCGGAATTGAAAATATCCCAATATACCAGCTGCTTCCGGATTTGATAGTTAAAGAATTTCACTCCGATAAAAATAATAATATTTTTAAATACCAGATAGTTGATGAAAGTAGTTCTTTGCCAAATATTGTTGTAATAACAAATAGAGAGTTTGATTTAAATCATTTGAAAAAATCACCTAAAAAATCTTTAATAGCTAGACTAAGTAAGGAAAAATATAAGGTAGTAAAAGAATTTAAGCCACCAGAGATTTTATACAAAACAATGGGAGACGAATTTGACTTCTACTCCTCAGGCATAGTGCCTATTTGGACGATAACCATATATAAGCAAGATAAAAGTCCTCAAAATTGATAAAATACAGAATATGGGATATTCAAGACTTGCCTTTGTAGGAATCTCATGGATGAGCGGATTCAGAGTCCTCTCTCGGATAATTAGCACTATCAGAATCATTATCTTAGCCAGAATTATTACTCCGGCACAATTTGGGGTATTTGGTATCGCCTCAATCATATTATCTTTCCTTGAGATTCTGACTGAAACGGGTATTAATGTATTTTTAATACAGGAGAAAGATAAAATAGATCGTTTTGTAAACTCAGCTTGGATAGTCTCGATACTAAGAGGAACTATATTGTTTTTGATTATTCTAGCTTCTTCTCCTCTTATTGTAACTTTTTTCAAACTGCCGGATTTATATAGATTTTTATTTTGGATTAGCTTAGTTCCTCTTATAAGAGGCTTTATCAATCCAGCAATTGTAAAATTTCAGAAAGAACTTCAATTCAACAAAGAGTTTTTCTTAAGATTTATAATTTTTCTTTTCGATTCCTCTATATCAGTGACCTTGGTGTTGATTTCACATGACGCAATAAGTTTTGTGTGGGGTCTTATGGCAGGAGCAATTCTTGAAGTCATTTTATCTTTTGTATTTTTTAGACCGCGTCCAGTATTTAAGTTTGAATTCAATATAGTAAAAACCATAATAAATCATGGTAAATGGGTTACGGCGTATGGGATTTTTAACTATGTTGCCCAAAATGGAGACAATATTATCGTAGGTAAATTACTAGGATCATCACCTCTTGGAATTTATCAAATGGGATATAATATTTCCACTTTGCCTATTAGCGAAATATCGGATGTTGTTAATAGAGTAGTTTTTCCCGTCTACTCAAAAATATCGGAGGAAAAAACAAGATTGCTAAATGCTTTTAAAAAAACTACTCTGTTGGTATCTCTGCCGGTTATAGCTTTAAGTTTGATTATCTTTTTCTTGCCTCAGGAATTCTTTAATCTAATTTTGGGTCCCAAATGGGTTGAGATCACTTCAATTCTAAAGATACTTATAATTTACGGAATGCTCAGAGCAATAACAGGTATATCTTCGTCGCTATTCCTTGCTTTGAAAAAACAAAATTTTGTTGCGGGAATGACTTTTATCAGGTTCCTAACCCTTATCATTACTATTGCTCCTCTTACTTTAAGTTACGGAATAATAGGAGCAAGTTTTTCGGCTCTCTTATCTGTATTGTTGGAAATTCCTCTTGTTGTTTTCTATATTTGGAAAGTTTTCAAACCTGTTAGTACTGCGAAATAATGAAAATTGCAATATTTCATGAACTCGACTATGGAGGAGCAAGAAGAACAGTTGACGAGCTTGCAAAAAGACTCAATAAAATTCTTGATGTGGACTTATATTACATTGACGAAAAAGAAGAGAAGGGTTTAAAGAAAAATTATCAAAACATATTTTTTTATCCTTTTTATCCTAGGTCTTGGAAAGGTAATAATTGGATGGCAAGGTTTTATAAGGATACAATTGAGCTTTTTAGGCTTTATAATTTGCACAAAAAGATTGCAAGCGATATTAAATCAAGAAAGTATGATTATATCTTTGTTCATCCTTCGAAATTTACTCAAGCTCCATTCTTACTTATTTTTTTTAAAAATTGTATTTATTATTGCCAAGAGCCATTAAGAATAGTTTATGACCCATTTTTATCAAAAATTTATCACATAAAATTTCCAAAAAATGTTTATGAATTTTTAAATCGTAAGCTCAGAAAATGGATAGATAAGAAAAATTTTGTAAATGCTCGTATAATTTTAGCTAACTCAAAATTTTCAAAAGAATTTATAGAAAATTCATACGGGAAAAAAGCTACAGTATGCTATTTGGGAGTAGATACAAATCTTTTTAAGCCTCTGGATCTGAATAAATCAATTGATGTTCTTTTTATCGGCAATAAAGACAATGGATACGATCTGTTGGATAAATTATCTAAACTTGAAAATAAGATTAAAGTACTCACAATATTTAGAGAAAAAGGCAAATCAAGCATCACCGATAAGGAGTTGATTGAAATTTACAATAAGTCCAAAGTTTTAGTTGCCTTAAATCGCAACGAACCTTTTGGATTAATACCGCTAGAAGCAATGGCGTGTGGGACACCTGTTATAGCGGTGGGGGAGGGTGGTTATAATGAATCTATTATTAATGATAAAACCGGATTTTTAATTTCAAGGAGCCCAAGCAAACTTTACGAAAAAATTAATCAAATTATTAATAATGAAAAGATGAGAAATGAAATGGGAAAAAATGCACGAGAAAATATTTTGAAAAATTGGACTTGGGATAAAGCTGTAAATAGATTTTTAAAAATAATCAGATATGCGCAATAAAAAACTCCAGGTCTCAATTATTACAGTTAACTATAAAGTAGAAGAAGAACTAGTGGCCTGTATTTCTTCTATTGTCAATTCAAAGCCTAAGGTAGGCATCGAAATAATAGTTGTAGACAACGATGAAGATGGCACGCTTAAAAAAATATTGAAAGAAGAATATCCTCAAGTGAGATATGTAAGAAGTTCGGGCAATATTGGATTTGGAGCAGGGAATAACTTGGGAGCAAAACTAGCAACAAGTGATTTTCTCTTTTTCTTAAATCCGGATACCATTGTTGAAAAAGATTCAATTGATGTCCTTTTTAATTTTGTAAAAGATAATTCCAAATCAGGAATGGTGGCACCCTTACTCTTTGATCTTTTGGGAAATGTATATGCTAATCAAGGAAGCGATCAATATAATTTAAAAAGTGCTATAGTTACTTCCTCTTTTATAGATAAACTTTTTCCAAATAATCCGATATCCAGAAAGTTTTTTCATAAAGATTGGAATAAAGAGAACATTCATGAATTCGATGTTATTCCGGGGACAGCTTTCATGATTAAAAAAAACATATTTGAGAAGGTTGGAATGTTTGATGAAAGTTTTTTCCTGTATTTTGAAGAGTATGATTTAGCAAAGCGCTTAAAAAAATTAGGATACAAAAATTACATTATTCCAGAAGCAAAAGTATTACATGTTTGGGAAGCAAGTGCTAAAAAAAGAAAAGATATAAATAAAATATTTTCAGAAAGCCGTTATTTTTTCTTCAAGAAGCATTATGGAGTCTTTTTCGCATCGATTATTAATGTAGTATCCAGTTTTGGAAGATACGAGCTTATGCTTGGTTTGACACTCGTTTTATCTACCTTTTTATGCTTATTTAAGATAAAAACACTCATGACTTTTATAGGCGATCAGGGATGGTTCTACCTTTCAGCGAGAAATATGGTCATAAGTGGTCAAGTTCCGCTTGTAGGTATTGCTTCGAGCCATCCTTGGCTACATCAGGGGCCATTCTGGACTTATTTACTAGCCTCGTTTCTTTGGATGTTTAATTTTAACCCTGTATCCGGTGCATATCTTACTATGATATTGGGAACTTTGTCTGTTCTCGGGATATATTTGGTAGGGTCGATGGTTTTTTCCAAAAGATTAGGATTGATCGCTTCTTTGCTTTATGGCACCTCGCCTCTTGCAATTTATTATATGAGACTTCCTTATCATACAAGCCCAATACCTTTATTTGTTATAGCTTTAATCTTTTCTTTGTACAAGATTGTTCAAAATAAGCCAGGCTATTTGCCGTTGGCAATATTTTTGTTGGCAATTCTCTATAATTTTGAAATAGCAACAGTTGTTTTGTGGGGAGTTTTGATAAGTATATTAATTTATAAGTTTTTTAAAGATAGAAAAAGTTTTAGACAAATATTTAATAAAAAAATTATAATTTTTTTATTGTTCTCTCTGGTGACTCCTCTACTGCCCATAATATTGTACGACGTGAAAAATGGATTTCCGCAAACTTTAAAATTTACAGTATGGAGTTTCTATAGAGCGGTTTCATTATTCAGTTATAATGCCCATCAAGGATTTTTAATAAATAAAATAATTATTATGGTTAATTTTTTATTTGATAATTTTAGAAAATTAATTTTTGTACAAAGCAGTTTAATTTCTTTTGTAATTCTAGTTAGTATAGTTGGCTGGTCGATTTATGTTTTCTTTAGGAAAAAGAATTATTCTTCGTATAATTTGGTTTTTTTATTATTGTTCATCCCGCTTGTTTTTGTTATTCTTAACCAAATTCCTTCGGATGCATATCTCCCTATTTTTTTCCCAGTTATGATCCTTCTCTTATCTTTATTTTTAGATGATATTATGAGTAGAAAGAAAATGTTTGTTCCAATTTCGGTATTTTTAATTGTTTTAATTGTGGGTAATATTAATTTTATGCTGAAAAATGATTTTGTGTTTGATAAATCAAGCAGATTATTTGCTTTAGATAAGCGTGTGCAAGCTGCTCATAAAATATTGAATATTGCACAGAATAAAGATTATAATTTGAAAGGTAAAGGACCGGAGAGCAAATTCAATAGTTTTACAATGAACTATGAGTATTTGACATGGTGGTTGGGACACACGCCGTCTAAAAAAAATGAATTAATAAAAATATATGTTTCTGAATCCGCAAGCGGAATAAAGGTTGAAAGTAAAATAAATGATTAGCGTAGTAATTCTAACAAAAAACGAGGAGCAAAATATAAAAAGATGTTTAGAGTCGATCAAGTGGTGTGATGAGATAGTAATCGTAGACGATAGATCATCAGACGGAACTCTTGAAATAGCGAAAAAATACAAAGCTACAGTATTCATAAATCCTCTTAACGGCAATTTTTCGGCCCAGCGCAATTTTGGTCTATCTAAAGCCAAAAATGAGTGGGTGCTTTTTGTAGATAGTGACGAGGTGGTTTCCGACGCTCTGGCTTATGAAATATCAAGTGCAATTGGACTTAAGGACCAAAATTTAAGAAGTTTCAACGGCTTTTACATAAGAAGGTCTGATTTTATGTGGGGAAAACAACTAAAGTATGGAGAAACAGGAGATATAAAGCTGATAAGACTAGGAAGGAAAGGATTTGGAGAGTGGAAAGGCACGGCTCACGAGAGATGGGAAATAAATGGTCTTACCGGTAAATTGGTGAATCCAATACTCCACTTTCCTCACAAAACTTTGGAAGAATTTCTTAAAGAAGTTAATTTTTATACGGATATTAGAGCAAAGGAATTAAAAGATAAAAACACCAAAGTTTTTTTCTGGTCTATAATTTTGTATCCCTTGGGCAAATTTATAGTCAGTTATTTTTTCAAAAGAGGATTTATGGATGGAATGCAAGGGTTAGTTTTTGCAATAGTTATGTCTTTTCATTCATTTTTGGTGCGGGGAAAATTATGGTTGAAAAAAGAGGAAAAATAGTTAAGCTTCTTACTGCCCTTTTTATTTTTGTTTTTGCAGTTTCTTTAAGATTGTGGAATATTGATAAGATGGGGCGAACATGGGATGAAGATTCTCAAGTAGAATTAGGTTATAAATTCGTTAAGTTAATCGAGAATAGAGATTTTACTAATCCTTTGTGGCAATATCCTTATCATCCTCCCCTGACGAAATATCTCTATGGTTGGGCTGCTCAATATGACATTTCAGGGTATAAAAATGGTAATCCGATGTTTAGTTACGATTGGACACACTCAAGGTTAGTTTCTGTCTTGTTTGGTTCCCTAACTAGCGTATTAGTTTTATTAATTGGCTGGTCATACTTATCACCTTTTGTGGGAACAATATCAGCTGTTATATTTTCAATGCTGCCATTCTTCTTGGGTCTTTCGCAATTAGCAACAATTGAAAGTGTGCTTATTTTTTTCTTCACCGCATCTGTCTATTCTTTTTTAAATTTTCTGAAGAAAATGAATATAAAGAATGGGATTTTGACTGGTATTCTGGTAGGTTTTGCTCTTGAAACAAAATTTACAAATATCTTACTTATTCCTTTATTTTTGTGGATTTACAGCCTTTGGTATTTTTATAAAAATAAAAAAAAGGGCAATTTTTTTAACGTAAAAATTTTATTTATTCTTGCATCTTCCATTATTACTTTTTTTATTCTCTGGCCAATGCCATGGTTCCATTTAAAAGAAATTTTTGACCTAAATTACAAAATGAGAGTTACTGATGCGGTTCATTCTATACCAGAAGTTTTTTTTGGAAGACTAATGTTTGTTCCTAAGCTTTATTATGTAGTTGAATTTTTAATTACAACCCCGTTTTTAGTCTTAATTTTGTTTCTTACAGGTCTTAAAAATATTTCAAATAAAAAAACTTGGATTATGTACTTACTTGTTGCTTGGTTTATCTTTCCGTTTATACAATCATTTTATAACTTTCGTCAGCACGGAGTCCGATACATTATTGAAATTTATACTCCTTTGTCTCTTATTGCGGGCATAGGGTTCAATTATTTGTCGGAAAAATTTACAAAAAAAACTTTGACTAAATTTATATTTTTTATTCCATTTTTTGCGTATATGTTTATAATTCTTTTTAGAATAACTCCTTACTATTTAAATTATTTCAATTCGGTTGTTGGAGGAGCTAAGAATGTTTATGAAAAGAGACTTTTCCAGCTAGGCTGGTGGGGAGAAGGAGGGCGAGAAGCGGCATTATATATTAAAAGTACTGCTTCAAAAAGGTCAACTGTTGGAGTAGCTCATGAACCCTTTGTATCTGTTCCACAATTGGAAGATTTGAAAATAGAACCATATAGAGAAGATAAAGTTTACGATTATGTGATTGTGGGATTTTTTCACATAATAAGACATGGATTTGATGACTCAAAAATTAGAGAAAATTATAAGTGGGTATATTCAGTTATTGCAGATGGAGCCCATCTGATGGAAGTTTACAAGAAGAAATAAAGTTATTTTTTCAAGACAAAAAAATAACTCATTCCCAATACTGACCTAGATAGGTTAATAATAGTAAATTCTCTAAACAGTTTTTTCAGTTCTTCTTTTTTGAAATTTTTGTGGAAAGGCTCCCCTCTGGGGCATGTACTTGAAAGAAATCTCAAAAACCAGATAGGAGATATAGCAGGAACACTCCCTATGAGTACGCTTCCTTTTTTCAATACTCTCCTAAGTTCTTTTACAGTTGGTTTTGGATCAGGTTGATGTTCTATTACTTCTGCTGAGATTATAGTTGAAAATGTCCCATTTCTAAAAGGCAGCTTTTCTATGTCTCCCTGAATAATCTTTGCATGCGGTGCGTGTTTTTTTGCCCTCTTTACATTTCTAGGATTTATGTCTACTCCTATTGTGCCTTTTGGTAGCTTTCTTAAGATAAGACCTGTTCCGCATCCTGCGTCCAAAATTTTGTCTCCTTTTTTGTATTTATTTATCAGGCGAACAATTAAGAATTGTCTCAATTTGTGAAATATAGATTCAAGCCCTTTGAAATTATCAGTAACATCAACCCAGTCGTAGTCTTCGATATGCTTATAATAATTCTTATTAAACTCAATAAACTCTGGAGTTGTTTTCATAAAATAAATAAAATAGAACGGAAAAAAGAGTTAGCAAGGAAATTATTTTGCCTATTTTGTAAGAATCAGGCTCATAGATAAAAGATATATCATGATTACCGCTTTTCAAATAAATTGATCTTAAAATATAATCAGTATTGTATATTTCTAATTCTTTTTTGTTATCATATGCTTTCCAACCCGGATAATCTATCTCACTTAGTACTAAAAATCCGGGACTATCTAAATTTGTTTGTAATTTAATTTTGTTAGGTTCTTTATGAGATATTTTCACTTCTTTAAACGATGAGGAATTGGTTAAATTAACGCATGGATTTTTTTGTAATATTATTTGTTCTCTTGGATTAAAATCTTTATCTTTTAGCTTACTTAAAATTTCATTTTTTGGAACAACAATAGCATTTGGAACAATGTAAGCCTTAGGAAGGAAGTTTGAATTTTTAATAAGCTTATCGTTCTCTATTATATACTTAATATTTAAGAGGTCAATAAATATTGGATATTCTATTTTTGTAATTTGAAAAAAAGATTCGTAAGGTTTATTTTCGTGACTTCCAATAGACCACACGAAATCTCTGTAGTCTCTTAGATATAAAGAATGAATTCCTGTTATATTCTCAATTTTATTTCTTTCTGTAATTGGTAAATATAAACCTTCTTTATCGAAAATTCTAAAGCTTTCACTGTCATTCTTAATTACTTTAATTAAATCTGGAGTCGTATATACTTCGTCTATTTTTTTGACAGATATGAATTTTGAGCTAAAAAGCCAAAGATCAAATAAGGTCATTACTATAAGTAAAACTTTAAAAGTATTAAGACTTAATTTATTTTTGACTCTTAAAAATAAAGCGGCTGAAAATGTGAACAAAACTACAGAAAATATTACAATGTCATTAATAAATTGAGAATATAAGTTCAAATGGTTTATTCCAACAGCGTAACTGTTGTTGAGAATATATTTTTCGTAAAAGCTAATATTTTTATTTAAAAGAAGAAAGGTACTTATTATTAAACCAAGAATTGATGTGAGAAAAATTAAAACGGATATTTTTGATAAATATTTTTTCCATAAAAAAGCTTTTTGAACTAAGATATTTGCGCCAACTCCTGCTAAGATGGCAAGTGAAAAAGCGTAGATGTATAAAAAGCGTGCGGGTGCGCGGAAAGAGTCGAATTGAGGAACATATTTATAAAAAAACGGAAATACTAATGAATATTTACCAAAAGAAAACAAAAGAGCAAATAGTCCCAAGATAAAGAAAGTAGCCGCTAATCGTCTGGGTTTGATAAATAATGCAATTAAAGATAATACGACGGGAAGTATTCCCATATATCCGTTAAGTCCCCAAAAATTTCCTTTTCCCCAATATGTGCCGTTGGCGGGATTGCCAAAAAAATACGGAAGTACAAATGAAATTATTTGTTTAGGATGAAGGGAAAAGTCTGACGCAAATTCGTAACTTAATCCACTAGACCTTGCAGATAATCTTGAAAATTCGCTTGTTGGAAGAAGTTGTACGGCTGATAGTAAAAACCCGATAATGATGGAAAGGAAAAAGATTATAAACGTTTTTCTAAGATATAAAAATTTATTAATTCTTGGTAAGTTTGTAATTGCTCTAAGCGTAAAATAAATAAATGCTGACAATAAAGAAAATGCAGCGATTTGAGATGCTCCTGCAAGTAAAGTTAATGTTATTGGAAAAGCTGCTAAAATTGCATAAATTA
>JGI1358J11329_10000221_pt1 | contig 52917 bp, 47 predicted proteins | sample Subgroupgradi54m_FD_11329 | JGI IMG/M metagenome (IMG submission 11329)
TGGATATTTGTAAAATCCTATTTAAAAGATCCTTTGGATGCAACGGGACCGCACCGTTTTGCGCCTCATTATGGCGAGACCATGGAAGAATTGAATACCAGTTTGCAAACCCCACTTTCCGATCATCATCCCAATGTTGTGGATCTTCCGTTTAAAGAACCTAAAATTGAAAAAAAGAGCGAGGAATAAAGGTTTAATTTCATCAGACGATTGTCTTTTTGCTGAGGGGCGAAAGTCCTATAAAAAGGGAATCTCGCGCTTTTAGAAATGGTATTTAAAATGATATCAATTGGATTTTTACCGAGAAGAAATAAAAGGAGGTTATGAAAATGAAACGAATAGTGTTTTTACTCGCGATCGTAGCCTTGTTTTACGGTTGCACTACCAGCCAAGAACCCCGCACTTGTTTTGGAATTCTTTGTTTGAAGCCTGGAAATTATGATATGAATGGGCAACCAACATCATAAGAAGCATAGGTAATAACTAAAACTGGAACAGAATCGAGATTTAAAATTGTCACGGTTCAAAAAAACCGAAAGGGGTGACGTATGACATTACAAAGCTTATTGGTGTTTCTTTTTATTGGACTTATCGCAGGATGGTTGGCGGCAGTTTTAGTGAAAGGCCGCGGTTTCGGTATTGTAGGAGATATTATCGTCGGGATCATCGGTGCTGAATTGGGAGGATGGATATTCAATGCCATCGGATGGGTTACATATGGATTTTGGGGAGCGGTACTTATGGCAGCTGTGGGGGCTATCGTATTACTCATCATCATTAAATTAGTGAAAGCTGTTTAAGAAGTTGGTTTAGAACGATTAAATTTTTATTCTGTATAAAATAGGAAGTTTAGGACAATCCTGAGTTTTCCACACATTTTTAAATGTATCTTAAATGTGTTAACCAATGGCTGTGATGAACCATAAATTCAAACAGCACACTCAAAAATCAAAATTGAAATGGGTCAGATTGAGCATTTTAATTTCTTTTTTGATTGCGGTTCTTATCTTTTTTTTCAAATACCAAAACAATAAAGAACAACAACTGGTTGTCCAAAGATTTTTTGGAGGAGACCGATTTCAAACCATAGCTGTTCACGGACAGTCCCGATCTTTTTTATTGCATATTCCTATTTTAAGCATTGCGCACCATCCCAAACCACTTCTCATTTTGTTGCACGGAACGGGGAGCAATGCTGAAGATCTTGAAGAGATGCTACACATCAATGATCTTGCAGATAAAGAGCGCTTCATCGTCGCGTATCCCAATGGTATAGATTCGAGTTGGAATGCTGGCAATTGCTGCGGGTCTGCTCACGCCCATCAAGTGGACGACGTAAAATTTATCCGTTTGATAATTGAACAAATTAAAAAAGAGTATCGGATTATACCCAATCGGATTTATGCCGCGGGATTATCGAACGGCGGAATGATGGCTTATCGGCTTGCCTGCGAGCTTTCAGATCAAATGGCTGCGGTTGCTTCTGTGGCTGGGGCGATGGATGTTGATGTTTGCCGTCCTACGCAACAGGTCTCTATTATTGCCATCCATGGTATGGCAGATGAAACCGTACTTTACCAAGGAGGAATCAGTAAAAAAGACTCCGAAAAAAATTATGACCAGCCCGTTTCTCGCGCCGTTCATTTCTGGGTTCGCCGTAACGGCTGTTTGCCAATATCCAACAAAGAGCAACGTCTCAATGTGATTAGAGAAAGTTATAAAAATGAACACACAGGGGTTGAAGTGCTTCTATATTCTATTTTAGGAAAGGGGCATGAATGGCCGGGTTTAACCCAAGGTACACATTTTAGTGAGTTGAAAGATAAAAGCCAACAGCTTTCCGCCAGTCAAGAAGTGTTGGATTTTTTTAAAACGCATCCTAAAAAGGAATAGACAACTACTTCCGTCGCTCACGCTTTTCTGATAAAATACCTCTCATGGTTTCCGAACGATATCCCTATAAGCAGAGTTGGAGATGGTGTTTCGTCAGATTTTTTGACTTAATCTTCGATCGATTTTCGAAACGCCTTCGTCAAAATAAATTTCCGGATTCAGTCCAAAACATTTTGGTTGTCCGATTAGATCAAATTGGAGATCTGGTTTGCTCTCTTCCTGTTTTCCCGGTTCTCAAAGCTAAGTTTCCCAATGCTAAAATTACAGCTTTGGTTGGAGAAGAGGGGAAAGTAATCTTAGAACATAACACCTTCATAGACCAAATAATTGTTTTTCGTTCCAATTGGTTCTCTCGCAAGAAAGGGATGTGCCCTATTGAATTTTTTAAAACGCTTTCTGAGCTTAGAAAGACAAAGTATGATTTAGGATTCGATTTACGAGGTGATTTGAGGAATATTATTCTTATGATGTTAGCCGGTGTCCGGCATCGTGTGGGTTATGGGATTGGAGGGGGCGCAGGACTTCTTCATCAAACACCTATCTATGATCGGTCACTTCACCAAGTGGAGTTAAACTTAAGATTAATCACAGAAGAAGCACCTAACAGGAAAGATGTAAAACCTAAAATTTATTTAACACCTGAAGAAAAAGAAATTGCTTTCAAAAAACTTAAAGCTTTAGGTGTTCAGAAAGGGATGCAGTTGATTGCAATTCATCCTGAGGCGGGATATCCCTCCAAGGAATGGGGAGAGCCTAAATTCAAGGAACTGATTGAAAAGCTCATCACGGATTCCCATACAACGGTTTTGATCTTTGGCCTTTCCGGAGCACGTCAGATTGCAGAACACTTTTCTTCTTCCAAGCAAGTCATTAATTTAGTCGGCACAGTTTCGCTCAGAGAAATGATTGCGATGTTGAGCCATTGTCACCTATTTTTGGGTAATGACTCCGGGCCTTCCCATATTGCTCAGGCGCTTGGAATTCCTGTCGTTGTGCTTGCGAGCGGCACGAACGAGTATGACAAATGGGGAATTTGGGCAGATCCATCCAAAATATTAAAACACGAAGTCCCATGTTCTCCTTGCCACTTGCGTTATTGTAATGTTGAAGGACATCCTTGCCTGTCTCAAATTTCATCAGCCCAGGCTTTTGAAGCCGTTCAAGAACTTATTTCTGAGGTAGCGTAAATGTTTCCCGTTCTCATTTTTATTTTGTCTTCACTGGGACTTTGGATTTCGATTTACTTTACCGGTGTTTTTTACAAATGGTTTCAACCGAATGTTTTTTGGATTCCTCAAATCTGCCGGCTAAAAGAAGAGAATTGTATGACAGTGCTCGGAACTCCGCGCGCGAAACTCTTTGGCATTCCAAATTCTGCTTTTGGAATCGGACTTTATTGTTACCTCATCATTAATCTTTTTATTCCGTTTTCACTTATGATTGCGCTTATTTTGCTTGGCTTCGCCGTCTTACGTTCGATCTATTTAGCTTATAGTCTTATTTTCGTTACGAAAATTCCTTGCCCTCTTTGCTTTACAAGCCATGTGATTAATTTGGTGCTTTTTTTGGGGGTTTTCAAAATGGTTTTTTCCGGTTAAAATAGGCTTCTTTAATAAAGTGAGCTTTCTATGGAACGATTGATGACGACTAAGCAGGTGAGTGAATTAATTGAAGTGAGACCTTCTACCGTTTACCAGTGGGTTCATGCCGGGCTTATCCCGTACGTGAAAATTGGGAAATGCGTCAGGTTCAAGAAGGATGAGCTTTTCCGTTGGATCGATAAGAATCACAGGAAAGAGCGAGTTTCTTTTAAATCGGTCGAAAAATCGATGAAGAAGCGCGGTTCGCTTCAGAAGGAATTTTTCTAAACGTTCTGTTTATGTCGATTCTGAAAGTAGCCCGATTGGGCCATCCTGTGATTCGAAAGACAGCTGCTCCGCTGAGCACTGAAGAAATCCGTTCCCAGGAAATTCAAAAATTGATTGAGGATATGATTGAAACAATGCATGAATACGATGGAGTAGGCCTTGCGGCGCCTCAAGTTCACATTTCCAAACAGATCGCAGTTATTGAAGTCAACGCAAATTCCAGATATTCGGATGCTCCAAAAGTGCCGCTTACGGTTCTAGTTAATCCTAAAATTACATCGCGTTCCAAAAAAATTGGTGAAGCATGGGAAGGATGTTTAAGCATTCCTGATATGCGCGGGGTTGTACCGCGAAATGATTCGCTTATTTGTGAAGCGTTTGATCGAAAGGGCAAGCCCATCAAACTTGAAGTGAGTGGTTTTTTTGCCCGTGTGATTCAACATGAATGGGATCATCTTCAAGGAGATGTTTATTTAGATCGTATGCCTCATCTGAAATCTCTAAGCCATTTGTCAGAATTTTCTCGTTTTTCGATTAATGAAGAAGGTAAAAACAAATGACGAAAGAAAAGACTCCCCTTGTTTTTTTACTTTTAACGGCATTTTTAATTCTTACGGTTATTGTAGCAAAGCAAATAACACGTCCGATTGATTTAGCCGTAACGCAATTATTGCAAAGTGTTGCTTCTAGAGGATTAGATTATGGGATGAGCTTGTTTACATTGCTTGCTTCTGTCGAATTTAGTTGTTTTGCCTTATTGGTTGTTTGCTGGTATTTGTACCGAAAGTACCAACGACCAGAGGTTTTTCTTTACCTCTTTTTCTTTATGGCTTTCAGTGGGATCGAATTCGTTTGGAAATATATTGTAGCTTATACGGGTCCCGGGCCAGAATTTGATCGCAACATTTTCCATTTTGGTTTTATGGTTCACACGCCTTATTCTTTCCCGAGCGGGCACACATTCCGAAGCGTATTTTTACTTGGCATTTGGTATCAATGGACAGGTTATCAATATATTCCGTCAAATAAAAAAGTCTTGACCCAAAAAGTAATGATTTTTCTTTTAATGATTGCGGTCGGTGTCAGTCGAATCTACTTAGGGGACCATTGGTTGAGCGATGTCATCGGAGGCTTTCTCTTAGCAGCCATTGGTTTGTTGTTGGCGTTTCAGCCGCCTCATCATGAGTTGCGTCCCGCATGAAACTCCGTCATTCCTTGACAGTGGAATAAGCTTACTTTATCATACAGATCAAAGAAGGGCTTGAGCGAAGGAGGATGAGATAATATGGCAAAAAAAGATAAAATTGACGATAAGATTTTAGATGTTGATGCACGAATGCAGGGCACCATTGTTTTTAAAGATCCGGTTAATTTGAGGATTAATGGCAGCTTTGAAGGAAAGTTAGAAACTTGTGGAAATCTCACCATTGGTGAGAATGGAAACGTACGAGCCGATATTCAAGGTGACAAAATAATTATTGCCGGCAAAGTAACAGGCAATTTAATCGCGACCGAGAGTGTTTCGTTAATTCCTCCGGCCGTGGTTCGGGGTAGCGTGCAGACACCATTATTGAGCGTTGCTGAAGGTGCCGTGCTTGACGGTCAATTGAAAATGTTTAATTTGCAAGGATCTGAAGGCGGCTCTTCGAAACCGCTTTCTCTTCGCGACGTTGCCCAATATCTTGAAGTTGAAGCAAAAGTGGTGGAAGAATGGGCAAGCCAGCGGAAGATTCCTGCTGAATTTCAGAACGGCGAGTGGCGGTTCAATAAATTAGCGATTGAAAAGTGGCTTCAAGATGAAAAAGTGAAACGGTAAAAAAACCGCGCCAAACCGTTTTTCAATTTTTCTAGTTCGTCTTCATTAAGCACTGTTTACAATCAATTAAAAATTAAGGTTTTGTAATGAGCGAAGGTTTGTTTACCGAAGAAGAAGTAAAGTCCTACCTTAAAGTTGACTCTCCTGCGGTTGAACAATTAATTCGCCGGGGCAAGCTGACGGCCTACCGAGTGGGCGGAAGTTTTATTCGTTACCGTAAAGACCAGGTGATAGCCCTCAAAAGTGGCCAGAAATTTCGCATGCCGGATCAATTGGAGCGAAACTGGTTTGATAAGATTCGGGATTTCACCAATTTTTATAGCATTTACATTTTACTCTCCATTTTGGTGATTCTGCTTGTCACGTACTTCGTCCAGCACTGATTCTCAAATTAACCTAAATTGGTAATCAGTGCAGTCATCATCTTTCTATGAAAAATTTATCGTTGATGATGGCAGTACTGATTCTTGTTGGATTGTTTTAAATTGGAAATTGCTATAACCCTCGCAACTTTTTATGGATACTCCCTTTAAAATTGGAATTGATATCGTCAGCGTTCGCCGTATGCGCCAAGCTATTGAACGGCAGGGAAAACGATTCTTAGATCGTATTTTTACCAAGGCAGAGCAAGCTTACTGTGAACTAAAGAGAAACAAATTTGAAAATTACGCGGCACGCTTTGCTGCCAAAGAAGCAGTCATCAAGGCTAAAAAGGGCGGTTCCGGCCGTTATGCTTTCCGGGATATTGAAGTGGTGCGGGGTTTAAACGGAGCGCCTTCGATTAAGCTTAGCGCGGAAGCGCGAAAAAAACTTAAGCTTTCTTCAGATGTCTATTTTGAACTAACGATGGCACACGAGCGGGATTTTGCGGTGGCTGCAGTTGTTCTTTTTGAAGCTCCGAAAGCCAAGAAATAACGGTTGCAAAGACAAAATATTTACTTGCTTCTTGGTTCATTGAAAAATACTTTCAGTTTTAGGGTACTTACTTGGCGAGAGTGCCGTCTAATGTTTCAAAGACAATGGTAACGAGGGAGCGACACTTAGGGCATTTAATTTGTTTGAAAGCTTGAATATTTTCATGTTTAGGACGGTACATGATCGAAAGGATTTTAGTTGAAAACTTCGTTTCATCCCCATTCCACTGACATGCCGAACATGTATAAGCAGGTTTATCCATTGTTCACCTTAGGTTACGTAACAAGGTATCGACCAGTCCTCAATGAACTTGAATCGGAATAGAGCCATTCCCGCTAGTTTGATTCCGTCAAAATAGATTATTTTCCTATATGTGTGGTAGTCCGGGATTGACGTTACTAGATATTGAGTAGGACGGTTAAAACTTATTTAAAATGCGGAGGGAGAGACTTGAACTCTCATGACCTTGCGGTCACTGGATTTTGAGTCCAGCGCGTCTGCCGTTCCGCCACCCCCGCATATGAGAAATGTAAATGGTGGACCGGAGGGGGGTCGAACCCCTGACCTCTTGCATGCCATGCAAGCGTTCTCCCAACTGAACTACCGGCCCACTTTCAATTGAATAATCAAATAACTATTATATCGTAGTGGGCACAGTACTGATTACAAATAAATTAACTGGATTCCGTTAATGAAAATCAGTACCGGCCCGTATCAAAATGTTGGGCACTCCCTGCGCGACTGGCCCAGATTAAGATGACAGGAAAACGAACTCCAACAATTACCATAAGGATGTTTGGAAATCAAGCCTTCTTAATGAGGTAAAAGTGAAACGTGTACTGCTCGGCTTGCTTCTTATTGCATTTGCTTTTTTTGCGGGAGCCCAGAAAAACATTGTCCTAGGTTTTTTCGGCTTCCTTGCGTTTTTTACGATTGGGGTCACACTCATTATTGAAGGGTGTAGGAAGAAATGACTTCTAAAGGGAAGGTTGTTACCCTTTGCTCCATATGTTAAAATCCTAAGCTCTTATGGGAATGAAAGAAAAAGCGTATCCGTTCGACCAAATTGAACCCAAATGGCAGGCTCATTGGGTTCAAAATAAGACCTTCCGCGCTCCCGATCCAGGCGAAAAAGGGAGCGACAAACCAAAGTTTTATGTCCTCGACATGTTTCCCTATCCTTCAGCAGCCGGTCTTCACGTAGGTCATTTGGAAGGTTACACCGCTACCGATATTGTTGCCCGTTATAAACGAATGAAAGGTTTCAACGTTCTTCATCCGATGGGTTGGGATGCATTCGGACTTCCTACTGAACAGCACGCCATCGAAACCAAAACGCATCCGAAAATTGTGACCAAAAGAAATATTGATATCTTCAGACGGCAAATCCAATCGCTTGGTTTCAGTTACGATTGGGATCGTGAAGTAGATACGACAGATCCCAATTATTACCGATGGACGCAATGGATTTTTTTAAAACTCTATGAAAAAGGTTTGGCTTATGAGGCTGAGATTCCCGTGAATTGGTGTCCTGCCTTAGGAACTGTGCTTGCCAATGAAGAAGTCATTGATGGTAAGTCCGAGCGCGGCGGTCATCCTGTCATTCGAAAACCCATGCGCCAATGGGTGCTTAAGATTACGGCTTATGCTGATCGTTTATTGGAAGACCTTGAAGGACTTGATTGGCCGGATTCCATTAAAGAGCAGCAACGAAATTGGATTGGAAAATCAATCGGCGCTGAAGTTGATTTTTCAATTGATGGAAGTTCAGAAAAAATTCGCGTGTTCACAACCCGTCCGGACACTCTTTTTGGCGCCACTTATATGGTACTTGCTCCGGAACATCCTTTGGTTTCAGAGCTAACGACGAAAGATCGTGCAAAGGATGTGGAACGATACCAGCAGGAAAGCGCAAAGAAATCCGATCTTCAGCGTACCGATCTTGCCAAAGAAAAAACAGGCGTGTTTACAGGAGCTTATGCGATTAATCCTGTTAACAATCAAAAGATTCCCATTTGGATTGCAGATTATGTTTTGCTTGGTTACGGTACCGGCGCCATCATGGCCGTTCCGGCACATGACGAGCGGGACTATGAATTTGCCAAGAAATTCAAACTTCCGATTGTAGAAGTGATCTCGGGAGGCGATATTTCAAAAAATGCTTTTACGGGAATCGGAACCGTTGTGAATTCCACAAATCCTGAAAAATCTTTTTCTATCGATGGCCTTTCAAGTGATAAAGCAATTTTAAAAATTACAGAATGGCTTGATAAAAAAGGTTTTGGAAAGAAAGCGGTTAACTATCGTTTGCGGGATTGGCTGTTTAGTCGTCAGAGATATTGGGGAGAACCGATTCCGATTATTCATGTGGATGGAAAACCAAAACTGTTAGCGGAATCAGATCTTCCGATTATGCTTCCCGAAGTGAAATCCTATGAGCCGACCGGAACAGGCGAGAGTCCGCTTGCTGCGATGAAACAATGGGTTGAAATCAAAAATTCCGAAACAAAAAAATCTGCGCGAAGAGAAACGAACACCATGCCTCAATGGGCGGGTTCCTGTTGGTATTATCTTCGTTATTTGGATCCCAGGAATAATCAAAAATTGGTTGATTCAAAGAAAGAAAAATATTGGATGGCCGTCGATCTTTATGTGGGCGGAGCGGAACATGCGGTCCTTCATTTGTTGTACGCTCGTTTTTGGCACAAAGTGCTTTACGATATTGGAGTTGTTTCCACTAAAGAACCTTTTACGCGTTTAGTGAATCAAGGCATGATTTTGGGTGAAGATAATCAAAAAATGTCAAAATCGCGCGGCAACGTGGTTAATCCAGATATATTGGTTCGTGAATATGGTGCGGACAGTGTCCGTCTTTATGAAATGTTCATGGGGCCTTTGGAAATGGTAAAACCTTGGTCGACGAAAGGAACGGAGGGGGTTTATCGTTTTTTGAGTCGGGTTTGGCGGTTGATTGTTGACGAGAGCGGTTCGATTAAAGATAGTCAGCCGACAGAAGAAGAATTAAAGATTTTGCATCGTGCAATAAAAAAAGCGACAGAAGACCTCGAAAGTTTAAAATTTCATACCGCCATTTCAGCGCTCATGATTTTTGTCAATGATATCATGAAATTGGAAACTAGATCGCGCAAAACCATGGAAACATTTATCCTGCTCCTTGCGCCTTTCGCGCCCCATATTACGGAGGAACTTTGGCAGCGACTGGGACATAAACAAAGTTTAGCTTATGAGAATTGGCCGGGGTATGATGAGGAGTATCTGAGGGAGAGTGAAGTTGAAATTGTGATTCAAATACTTGGCAAAATTCGTTCCCACATGACAGTTCCAAAAGGGCTTGAGGAGGGAAAACTTAAGGAAAAGGTTTTGGCAGACGAAAATATTAGGAAATGGCTTGACGGGAGACAAGTCCGGAAATTTATTGTAGTGCCGGACCGATTGGTGAATATTATCTTATGACAACGCGAAACGTTCAGATTAGACAGAATCAGGTACAAGTCGGAAGCACCAAAATTCCGCTTTTAAGCGGAGAAGTCCACTATTGGCGGCTTAATCCTCGTTATTGGAAAGCCATTTTGGATGAAGTCCGCCAAATGGGAATCAAGGTCGTTTCCACTTATATCCCCTGGGACTATCACGAAGTCAAACGCGGTCATTTTGATTTTGTAGGTCAAACCGATGAAACCCATAATCTCAAAGGTTTCCTCGAGCTGACTCGGCGGGAAGGTTTCTGGCTGATTATCCGCCCCGGTCCTTATATTTACAGTGAATGGCCGAATGACGGAATTCCTTCCTATGCCTACAAGTATCACCGGCTTCACCCAAAATTTTTAGAGCACGCAGAAGTCTATTTGAAAAAAGTTTGTCCGATTATTAAACCCTTCCTTGCTTCTCGAAAATCAGGCCATATCATTCTTTTGCAGGCGGATAACGAAATTGATCCGTGGCCGGATGTATTTGGTCATCAATATGGACTCAATGGAAAACCAGGCCTCTTCCAGGAATTCTTACGCAAAAAATACCAAGATGATATCCATGAATTAAACCGGGCTTGGGCTTCTGAATATCGAAATTTTCATGAAGCCGGGCCTTTTATTGCCTGCATGCTCAAGGATGAACGAGGACTTCCTTTAAAAGGGGACCGCGAACTCAAACGAAATTTAGATTATTTTGAATTTAAGTACCAATACGCTTACCAGTGTGCCAAATGGTGTGTAAATCTCTACCGGGAATTGGGCATTGATATTCCGATTTATCTGAACTTATATCCGTTTTTTTACGCCCACGATTGGGCCAAGATGCAGAGTACTTGCGATTTAGTGGGCGTGGATCTTTATCCTTCGAATGAATTAATGGAAGATGAACATGAGCAACGCAAATTGATTGATAAGGTCCGGTTTCTCAAAAGCGTTTCAAACGTTGCCTATATTGCGGAATTTGCTTCAGGCGTTTGGCATGCGCGTCATTATGAATCAGGAGTGCTCACACCGAATCACTATCGGTTGATTACGCTCACGGCGCTTTTGGGCGGTGTGGTGGGATGGAATTGGTACATGTTGGTCAATCGCGACAACTGGTACATGTCTCCCATCAATGAATGGGGAAGAAGACGCACAGAACTTTATGATGTCTTTAAAGGGTTGGTCCGGGTTTACCAAAAGATCAAACCTCCTCTTTTAGCTAAGATGACCGATATCGCGGTGACATTTAATCCGCTTCAATATGCAGCTCGCACGCTTTCGGCGGACAGTTTGATTTTAACCGCTCTTTACGAAGCCGATATTGATTACGATCTCTTTGATCCAAAGCTTGGACCCGGCAAGAGAAAGATTGTCTTTTATTCGGGCAATCAATGGTTGAGCCGGAAAGCCCATGAGAATTTAAGAGATTATGTGGCATCAGGCGGCATCCTTGTGGCGTTTAGGAATTATCCACGGAAAGATGACAATTTTGATCCCTGCAATGTGTTAGGATTTCACGATCCCACCCAAATTTTATTTGAATTCCGGAAACGTTTTACACTTTCGCTTGCCAAAGGTTATGGCGTGGAGATGTCGAGTTCCGTTTATAGTTTTAAACATATTTTCGGAAAGCCTATTCAAGCCTCATTTGGAAATTATGGTAATCATACAATCGGATATTTGAAATCAATCGGGAAAGGAAAAATTCTGCATTTAGGGGTTGAACCTACCAAAGAATTGCTTCTTGAAATTTTAAGATTTTTTGGAATATCTTTTTATTCGAATTCACCGACCAAAGATGTGAAGACGGCTCTTTTTAACCGCGGGAAACAATACTATATTGTTGCGGTGAACAACGGCCGTGAGGACAAAAGCGTGACCGTTTCATTTGAAATTCCAGGTAAAAAAATTAAACGTTTCCAGGTCATTAATTTGTTTGACGATTCAAGCCAGGATTGTATGTCTCAGCACGGCAAAGCTTCTTTTAGCGCTGAGATTTCCCGCAAAGACGGCCGGGTTTTTGAAATCAAGCTAAGCTCGTAATTCCTCCCTCGTTATATTTCTTTTTTAAAGACTGAATCAAAAGGACAAAAGGGTTGCCAAGAGCAGATCGCTTAGGTATAATTGCCTCCAAGTCCGCCATTATACATATGTACGAAGAATATTTTGGGTTAAGAGAAACTCCATTTAACGTAACGCCCGACCCGAGATTTATTTTCTTCAGTCGCAAGCATCTTGATGCTTTTTCCTGCCTTCTTTACGGAATCGAATCCAGAAAAGGTTTCATCCAAATTACCGGTGAAATTGGAGCGGGGAAGACAACGCTCTGCCGGGCTGTTTTGGATAAGCTGAAAGATACCCAAACTCATAGTGCCCTTATTTTAAATCCAAGGCTTTCTGAGCTTCACCTCCTTCGAACGATCGCGGAAGATTTTGGTATTGTTTTAAAAGCACGCAATAAAAAGGAATGTTTTGATGGTTTGAACCGTTTTCTCTTGGAGGAATTCCATAGGGGATATAATACAGTTCTGATTATCGATGAAGCTCAAGATATGACCACTAAGACTTTGGAACAAGTGCGTTTGTTGTCTAATCTAGAAACAAGTCGCGAAAAATTAATTCAGATCGTGCTGGTTGGCCAGCCGGAGCTTAGGGATACTTTAGACGATCCATCGCTAGCTCAATTAAGACAAAGAATTGCTATCCGTTTTCATTTGACAGCGCTGGATCGAAGCGAAACGGAAGAATATATTCTTCATCGATTGGGTGTTGCTGGTTTGCCGGAAGGACTTAATCCTTTCTTTCCTCAGGCAATCGATTTTATTTATGAACGTTCGAAGGGTGTTCCGCGTGTGATCAACAAACTTTGCGATGTTTCATTGCTAGCGGCTTATGCTAAAAGTTTGCGGTACGTGGATGAGAAACTTGCCGAAGAGGCATTCAGCGAATCAGAAGGGGTGCCTGTGTCATGAGTATCATTACGGATGCACTGAAGAAAGCAGAACAAGAACGAGATTTAAAAGCAAAACACGCAGCAAAAATGGCCAAAGTAGCCTTCATTGAGCCTGAGAGAGCTCAGTCCGTAGAAGTGCTTCTCGAGCAGTCTCATATGGTTGAAACTCAAATCGAACAGAGCATACGCCCAGCAGGAATGAGCCAACCAGATACCTTTAAAGGACCTTGGTTTTCTTCTCCGCAATTTAGAGAAGTTTCTATTATTTCAACGGTTGTTGGAGTTATTATATCCTGTTTGGTAATTTTACTTGCACTGCCTCACTGGCCCGGAATGGGTAAAGATTCTTCCATTATTTGGCGTCCGTTCAGGGTTGTTGGTTTGTTCCAAGTTCCACCTATGTATCAACAAAATATCTTTTTGGAACGACTGCAGCATAGCGGTAGTGAAAATGGCGTCAAACTTCCATTCATACTGACTGGAATTTCTGCTCAAGGAAATAAAAGCTATGCAATTGTTAATGGTGTGGTCGTTCAAAAAGGCGATTTGATCGACGGCGCAACTGTAAAAGAAATATTAGATCGAGGAGTTGTGCTCGAGACAAGAGCAGGAGAAATTAAGCTCAAAATTCAGCCATAGTTTTTTCTTCGTAGTTTATCCCTTCCTTCCCCAAGAAAATCCAAAATTCGGTCGTAGTCATTTGCTTTAAGACATTACTTTGAGGTCTGTCTGCATAAAACTTTTTATTACCAAAATAGAATTATTTTTGCTTTTGCGTTGATTTTGTTCCTTTTGGTTATCGCCTCCTACACCAAAAAGAGAGCGACTCATTTTTCTTATGTTGAGCTCATCCATTTCTCCCGATAATTCTGTTTCAGTGCGAAGGCTTATTTCAACTCCGCCGATTTTCTATTTATCCATTGTTTTTTCGATTGGAATTTGGCAAACCACGGTTATTTTATTCCCATTTTTTTCTATCGCACTTTTTACCTCTTTTGTGTTATTGGCCTCACTTGTTTATCACAAAAACCGTTTATTTATTCCTTTGAGTCTTTTGTTGTTCTTTGCAATCGGTATTCTATTTGGAACGAATAACCGCGCGATTTCTGATCGCGACATTACACTCAACACTTCGGAAGGGAACATGATATTGGAAGGACTAGTGGTTACCGTTCCTGAGATGACAGTTAAAGGTAAAAAAGAAACCGTTTCATTTGTTTTGGACGCTTATGATTTTTTTCGAAAGGGGCGTTCTCATAAAATAGAGGGGAAGGTTCAAGTTTTTCTTCACAATCCGGGAAGAAATATTCATTTTGGAGATCAATTGCGACTAAAAGGTGTTCTTGAAATTCCAAAAGAAAGTCGCAACCCATATGCTTTTGACTATGCGGCCTATTTGGCGCGCAACGGTATCATGGAAGTTTTTCGCGGGATCGGTAGGTTTTCCGTTGTTCATCAGACAGAAGGAAAGGGAAATAAACTGTTTTTGCATCTGAATCGCTTCCGGGCTTTCCTTGAAACGCGAATAGAGCAATTATTTCCTTCCCCTTATCACGAGTTGGCTAGTGCGCTCATTTTAGGTTTTAGAAAAAATATCCCCCGAGATATTCAAGATGCCTTCATCAAAACAGGAACAGCTCATCTCGTTGCGATCAGCGGACTCAATATTTCATTGGTTGGAGGTCTGTTTTATTTTTTAATGAGTTTTCTGCGTCTTCCACGGACATTGAATTTGGGACTGACCGTTGTCTTTATTGCATTTTACACAATTTTAGCAGGAGCAAGCGCTCCTGTGTTGCGTGCAGGAATTATGGGAATTGTTGTTCTGTTAGGTTTTTTGCTTGGGCAAGAAAGGGATTTGAGGAGCGCCTTATTTTTTTCCTATTTTCTCCTCTTGACCTGTGAACCTGGCAGTTTATTTACAGCCTCTTTTCAATTGTCTTTTGTGGCGGTAGCGTCTCTTATTTTTCTCCTGCCTAAGCTTGAAGAAATGATTCATTTGCAAACTTTGGAAATAGAAAAAAACTTCGCTCTGTTGCTCCAGGGGAAAAGGCCCCACTTGATCGGAGGTTTGATTCGCTTAAGGTATTCTATTTTTCAAACTCTGCTTAGTTCTTTTGCGGTAACGGTCGGTATGTTTCCAATTTTGATTTGGTATTTTAACCTTTTTTCAGTTGTTGGTTTTTTAGCCAATATCATTGCAATTCCTGTTTGTAATTTAGCGATTGCCTTAACGTTTGCTTTACTGGTTATTAGTTTGCCGTTCCCATCACTTGCTTGCGTGTTGAATTTCCCCGTACTCATTTTTTATCGATTTGAACTTTGGTTGATTGATTGGTTCTCAAAATTTCCAGCTGGTTATTTTTATATTCAAAAACCAAATTTGTTTTTTTTCATGGTTTACTATGGTTCTTTAATGGCATGGCTTTTCTTGTTAGATTGGCGCAAGTGGCCTTTGGCGCGAAGAGCCTGTCCAGTTGTGATGAGTTTAGCGACAGGTATTTTCTTAATCGGAAGTTTCCCTGCGCGATCAAGTTTTACTTTTTTTGATTTAGGTAAAACTGAATCTGCCTTTGTTGCGTTTTCGAATGGTGCGAACTGTTTAATTAATGCGGGACGGCATTTTCCAAGCGATCAAGCTTATTGGGTTCTTCGGCCATTTTTTATGGCTTCAGGAGTTCACAAACTTGATAGTGTTTTGTTTACCAAAGTAGACGGTTGGCATGCCGGTGGTTTCAAAACACTAACGCATCACATAAAAATTAAGAACGTGTTAGCTCGGGCCGAGTCTAAGAAAACAAATGCTTGGTCTAAATATTTGGCTTCCGAGCGATTTAACAAATGGAGTCTCCATACAGTTTCAGCAGGGGATCGAATCCAATTTGGTTCTGCGAATGTTTACATTCAAATCTTAGCTGTTTCGGCTGACAAAATACTTGCGTTTGAAATGGTTGACGGTAAAGATAAGATGCTTTTTTTGGCCTCAGTCAAGGATGAAACATTTCAAGCTCTTTCTCAATTTGACGATTACTGCGATTTTGTTTTTCTCCCGCATCATGAGTTCGGCTTATCTGAAATAGAAAAAGTCTTTCTTAAGAAGCTCGCACCTCGCTTCATTATTCTAAATCAACGCGATCAAACTACGGAATTTCGAACAAAACTTAAGTTTCTTGCGGGTTCGAACCTTCTTTTTCTTCAAGACTCAGGGGCGATTGAATTTTACCGTTCACGGGGCTTTTGGAACTACAGAACGTTTCTAAATGCTTCAGACGGAACCACTTCCGCTAAACGACTTTATCTCGCCTCTTGATTTTTAGGGTATATCGAGGGCGTTGACAATGGACCCTCATAATGATATATTACTGCCACTATAGTGGCTATTCTTAAGTCCTTAAGAAAGAAGAGGTTATAAAAAAACCCGCCGTAATGCATAATAAGCGTTTCCCCTTTCTGTTTGTCATTCTTGCTATTTTATTGTTTGTCCCAAGCGCTGTGGCTTATTGGGTTTGGTCTCCAAGCGAAATAAAATCCCTAAACCCCAAAAGTGAAGTAGCCCAGGAGGCGCAGAAAGAAATTCTGCCGCAAGCTGTAAAGTTGGTTAGCACCCCATTTCAAAAGCCTCAAGAAAAACCGGTTGCTCCGAAAAGCGGCGCCGCAGAAAAGAAAACGTTAAGCGGATTTCTGTTAGAAACCAAAGAACTTTTTCTTAAGGGCAAATTTCTCAAACCTAAAGCCCCCACTCCTCAAAGAACACCTGAAGGGCAATTTTGGTCACCTGCAGAAGGTAGATTCCTTAGCCCTACTAATCCTATCGTCCAAAAATCAGCAGATGAACAATTTCAAAATGCCATTAAATTACAAAAATCAGGTAAAGAAAATCAAGCGATTCTCGCATTTCAAAAATTGGTTCATCAATATCCTCAGTCGGCTTATGCTGCCCAAGCACAATATTTAGTGGCAAGTTTCTTTGAACAGAAAGGCAAGCTGATTCGTGCAGCAAAGGAATATGAAAAGTTGGTGCATGATTTTCCGCGCAGCGAACAAATCGATGACGCTATAGAACATCTTTTTAAACTTGGAAATATATTTCTAACAGGTGAAAAACAAAAAGTAATGGGTGTTTCAATTATTCCTGTAACTTCCAAAGCAGTCGAAGTGTTTCGTTTTATTGTAGAACGTGCACCATACGGTCCGTATGGCGATCAAGCACAACTGCGTTTGGGAACAGCTTATCGAAAGATGGGAGATTTTGAAGAAGCAGTGAAGGCATTTGAAGCACTGATTGCAAATTATCCCAAAAGTCCTTTAGTGGATGAGGCTCATTATCAATTAGCAGAAACTTCTTACGAACTATCCCAAAATGCGAATCGGGATCAGCGGACTCTCAACCAGGCAGCGACACACCTTAAGGAATTTATTCAACAGTACGGGAATACCTCTCTTGCTGAACGCGCCAAAATTTTGAAGCAGCAACTGGATGAGCAAGATGCAGAGAAAAACTACCGTATCGCCCTTTACTATGAAAAGCAAGGTTTCAGCGATAGTGCCATGATTTATTACGAAGATGTGGCTACCCGCTATACACAGACTGCTTTTGGCAAAAAAGCTGCTGAACGGTTTGAAGCTTTAAATCAACCTGTGCTTGCCATGAAAAAAGGCAGGGAAGTAAACGAGAAAAGATTGGCCGAAGTACGCTCGATGCTTCAAGTTTTAGACCAAGAAGAACAGCGTAAGGGCAAAGGAGTCAAGACACCTCCTGAGAAAACCCAATTACGCAGCCAGCTTCAAACAGAGCTTAAAACATTGACATCTACCCAAAAGAAATTCCAAGAAGAATCAAAAGAAAGTTTTCATTCTAGAAGAAAAGCCTTACACGATCGGATGAAGAACCTTCGTGAAAAGTTTAAAACCTTTGAAAGTCGCAAGAAACTGCTCAAACAAAATTCATCTCCAGAATTGGAAGAAGCATTTCAAAAATGGCAGCAATCCTTACTGAAAGAACAAGATGAGCTTGCTCAAGAGCGTAAAACATTAGGTGCCATGGGAATTGAGTTAAAGGGCGAGAATGCCTCTTGGTTGAGCTGGCTCCCGTTTGCAGGCCAACCGAAGGTTCCTTCAGGAGACCGTTTAATTCAGTTCCAGGATAAGAAATGGACAAAACTTGAAGAGCGTAGGAACGCGTTACGCGAAAAACGTGAAGCGCAACAAAAACAATTGATTGATCTTGCTTCCGAACTTAAAGAATTGGACCAGAAAGAATTTGAAATTGCGAAAACAGTCCCGCTTTTCCAGGAGTTACTTTCCAATGATCTTAAGAAACAAAAAGAAACGCTCACTCAACAACGATCTCAACTGGATCAATCGATTCAAGCTTTTGAAAATGCAAAGAAGGAGTATCAAGCGCAATATGGAGATGATTTCCTTAAAACGCTTACGCTTTCTTCAAGCGTTAAGAATCTGGAGTCTGCAGAGCAGTTGATTTCAAGCGGAACCAATCTTGAGCAAACTCTCGGAAAACTGCAAAAAGAGAAAGCATCCCTAAGTGAAGCTTGGCTCGCTCAAAAAGAAAAATTGAATACCCTGGTGCGCGCATCGGGTGAAGTGCGGACAGCTGAAGCTGAAAAGTCAGAAGAAACAATGCCTTCGTTTGAGTCATCGAATCCGGAAGAACAAGCAAAAGCTATACGGCTTTTAAAGAAACGCATGAAGTATTTGGAGCGCGAAATCAGAAGTCGCGTGGATCAAATCCAGGATTGGCAACGCGAGAATGCCAAACGAATGGATCAACTCAATTTGCTTGTTCATCCCAAAGACAACTCTTTTACAATAGGCAAGACAGCAAGTAAAATGTTAACGCCTGCCACAGGGACTTATAAACTTGCGAAAGCTTTCATTTTCGGGCTTCCTAGCCGAGACCGAAAACTGATTGAAGAAGCAAAAGAAAAAATAGCAGAACCTGAAAGCGGCATTTCATCTGAACAAGCAAAAGCTATCCGCGAATTGGAAGAAGAAATCGAACTCCAAAGCATTTTAATTCAGGGTCGCGCCAAAGAAATCTCAGATTTGGAACGCCGTTTGAGTGAGCTTCAAAAGGAAGCAAAGGAAATTCCTGGTTTTTCTTATCAATCTCTTTTAGTCCAACGAATTTCTTCTGATCTTCAAGATTCACTTGATAGTGCTCAACAACTTTTAGGAGATGAGAAGCAGCAATCAATTTTTGTTGATCGTGTGAATCTTCAGACTCACGAGTTGGAACGTCTGGAAGATGCTTTGAGTGAAGTTAATCAGAAGATCGAAGCAGTTGGAATCGCCATTCAACGTTCCGGCAAGCGCACGGCTCAGCGTAAGTTGGCAAGCGTTATTCCTTCTCTCCCCGGAAGCACCGAAACTTTACCGACCTCAAGCGAGGAGGAAAAAGCTTCATCGGGTGATGAGAAGAAAACTCAGCTTGAATCTCGACTCATTCACATGAAATCTGAAATCGAAAAAACAGACACCCAATATCAGAAAGAAACAACTGCATTTACCGAAACGCTTTTCAAATGGTATCAAACGGAAGCTCGCGGAAAACTGCTTTCCTCATTGCCGGCCGATGGAAAAAAGATTGTAGATCAGAAGTCTCATTTAAGCGCTAAACAACACGAACTCGAAAAATCTTTAGGAAACTTGATTAAAGATGAGCGTCAAGTCGTGCAATCGCAGAAGGAATTTTTAGATCAAAAATTGGCTGAACTTGAAAAACGTTTGCATAGGGTCAAGAATTCATCTGATTCCCGTTATAGTTTGCTCAGCGATGAGATCACACGCACTACCGAGATGAAAAATTCGTTAATCCACGACATGTCATTCCTAGAAAGTTCCTTGAAAAATTAAGTTCAAACAAGTAGGATAGGTACAAATGAACCGGATTTTATGGGTCCTAGTTGCAAGTTTCTGTGTTTTTTCTGGTTGTGGTTATACTCAGAAGGCGCACCTTCCGAATGACATTAAGACCATTGCCATTCCGACTTTTAAGAATGAAATTCCGCCCCAAGATCAATTTGCTTATCAGCCTGGTCTTGAAATTGAATTAACCAACGCCATTCGAGACCGTTTTATTTTTGACGGTAATCTAAAAGTGGTGGATGAATCAAAAGCCGATGCTATTTTGGAAGGCGCAGTCGTTTCTTATCAACAAGAAGGATTGCGCTTTGATCGTCTGGAAGATGTTAATGAATATCGATTGTTTTTAGTGGTAAAGTTTAAGTTGATTGATCGGCGCACAAAGAAAGTGCTGATCCAAGAGCCTAATTTCTCCGGCCGTGCCGAATTTTTTGTCTCCCGCGATCCTAACCCCACACGAAGAGCGTCAGCCAATAGCGCTACTTTTGATCTAGCCAGGAGTCTTGTCGACCGTATTGTAGAAGAATGGTGAGTTCGTGCCCGCCGAAAAGCCGTTCATTTATTTGTTTACAGGTGAAGAGTTTTTAAGACGCAGTAAAATTGAGTTTTTTCTTGACGAATTAATTCCCGGCCCCTTACGCATAACCAACTTATCCCGCATTTACGCAGACGATTTGGATTGGTCGAGCGTCCTGTCTCAAGCAACCACGCCATCTTTGATGGGTGGGGTACAGGTTTTTTGGATTTCCCAAATTGATGAATTGAAGAAAAGCGATTTTTCAGCATTCGAATCTTATTGTGCGCAACCTACTTCTGGAAGCTACTTTATCTTTGAAGCCGATGAACTGGCTGCTTCACACCCTCTGACTAAGTTAGTTGGACGTTTCGGCAAGCATTCCCACTTGGGTCGGAAAAGCGGAGAAGACGGGTTAGAAGCACTTCGCCACAAATTAAAACGGTTTGGCAAAACCATGACTCCAGATGCCTGGCAGGTTTTGCAGGAACGTCTGGGCGCTTCGCCGCGTTTAATGGATATGGCAGTCGATCAATTGATGGTTTATTCTGATGAGTCTGTGATTGATGAAAAATCGGTTTTGAAACTTGCGGGCGAATTTCTTCGTTATGAGCCGTTTGATTTAACCGAAGCGCTCGCCCGGAAAGATATTTCAAAAGCACTCCAAATTTTCCATTTTTTTTACGAGATAAGCGGGGATATGACCAATATGGTGGGATTAATTCATTGGCAGTTGAAACGAATTTGGCAAGCTAAGAGAATTTTAGCTAAGGGCGGAAACCAAGATGAAGTCAGCCGTGCCCTCAGGATTCCGCCTTTTCGTCTTACTTCTTTCCTCAACCAAGTGAAGCGTTTCGATTTTCAAACTATCGAGAGGCTTCTTCAAGCTTTGTGGAAAATGGATTGGAATAGTAAGACAGGCGCTTGCGAGGAATCGGTTGCAATGGAAACGTTTTTTGCAGGAGTTTCTTAAGCGAAAAGTTATTTCTTGATTTTGGCTAAGAGTTTGCCAATCCGAGCTTTTTTCCGATCCGCTCGGCGATGAGGAATAATCCCGCGCGAAACGGCCTTATCTAACTTGGAAATTAGATTTCGGGCTTGTTCTTTTGCGCCTGCATGATTTGTTTTGGCTTCAGCAGCTAATTTTTTGGAAAGGGTATGCAGTTCAGAAACCGTCGTCTGATTTGTAAGACGTTTCTTGATATCGCTTCTCATTCGTTTTGCTGCTGACTTAATATTCGGCATTCGAAATTTCTCTCCTTTTTTGATACACTAACTCATAAACTGACTTCAAAAGAGCGCGTAGACTACCATAGGTTTAAGCTCATGTCAAATACCGCCAAAAGAGCAAAATTCATTCAGGAACGGGTTCGCAATCTTCCTCAAACCCCGGGTGTTTACCTATTTAAGGATCAGTTGGGCGGCATTCTTTATATCGGTAAGGCGCGCGAACTTAGAAAAAGGGTAAGTTCCTATTTTTCCGCTGCCGGTGGAGCGGGACGTCTTCATTCTCCTAAAATTTCAGTGTTGGTTGAACGGATTTTTGATCTAGAGATTATTGAAACCCAGACGGAAGTTGACGCTCTTTTGCTTGAATCCCAGCTCGTGCGTAAACATGAACCTCGCTATAATACCCAGCTTAAAGATGACAAAAGTTTCCCGCTCCTAAAGCTTACAGGAGACCGTTTCCCACGCCTTGTGGTGACACGGAATAAAACAGAACGTAAAGCCACCTATTACGGCCCGTATACAGATACAAAACTTCTTCGCGAAGCCGTTCGCATTATCAATAGTCTTTTTCCCATTCGAAAATGTCAAAGACTTCCGAAACGCGCGTGTCTTTATTTTCACATTGGGCAATGCATTGCGCCCTGCATAAAGCCTGAAGTAAAAAACCACTACGATTGGCTGATTAATGAAATTAAGTCGTTTTTAAAGGGCGGCCGGAAAAGTTTAATTGAGTATTTAACGGAACGAATGAAAAAAGTAGCTTCTGAGTACCGGTTTGAAGATGCTCAATTTTTTAAGGACCAAATTGAAGCGCTCGGTTGGTTCCGAAAGAAACGTTTTGATGTGAAACGTCCGGAAGGAGGAATTGGGCTCAGAGGGACGATGGAGTTAAAACAAAAATTAGAGCTTGAACGTTTGCCCGAGAAAATTGTTTGTTTTGATGTCTCTAATATTCAGGGAAATGAAGCCGTTGCTTCAAAGGTTTGTTTTTATCGGGAACTTTCCAATCCCATGGAATATCGGCGCTACAAAATCAAAACGGTAAGCGGTATTAATGATTATGCCATGATTCAGGAGGCGGTGAGGCGAATGCTTGTTGGAATTAAAGAGGGTCGGGAAAGCGCTTTTCCCGATTTGATTGTTATCGACGGAGGGCGCGGTCATTTAAACGCCGCAAAAGAAGTGCTTGAATCTGAAAATTGTCAAGAAGTTGAAATGATTTCAATTGCTAAACAATTTGAATTTATCTATTCACCAAAATTCAAAGAACCTATTATTTTTCCGCCGGGGTCAAGCGCACTTCGTCTCATTCAAAAGGTGAGAGATGAAGCCCATCGTTTTGCCATTGTCTACCACAGGCATTTGAGAGCCAAAAAATTAACCAGTTCCTTGCTGGATGGAATTGAAGGGATTGGTGAGAAACGCAAAAAACTTTTACTCTCTGCTTTTCAATCTTTAGAGGAGCTTAGGGATACGCCGATTGAGATTCTTTCCCGTATGGAAGGAATGAACCGGCAGACTGCGGAACGGGTTGTTGACTTTTTGCAGTCAAAAGTGCTCTAAAACCTGTCCAGGCAAGGGTTTGACAGTTGCAGTTCTTACTGATACACTACCGCTCTACATCGGCCCTATATTTTTCAAGTTTGAAGAAAGGTTGATATGCAGGAAAGAATCGAGACACTAGCGAAGTCACTTGAGCAAATCCAATCGAAACTCCAAGAGATACGGGGGTATCTTTGACCTCGATCAAAAGGAAAAACAGATTGCCTTACTAAGTGAAAGAATGTCCCAGTCTAATTTTTGGGACAAACCTGCCGAAGCTCAATCAACCATCAATCAACTTAAAACTCTTAAGCGCTTGATTGATCCTTGGAAAAAAGCTCATACAGAAGCAAGTGATCTGAATGAATTCCTAAGTCTTGTTGATCAGGATGAAAAAGCTTTAGTAGAGCTTGAAGCTGGTGTTAAAAAAGTTGGGCATGAAGTTGAGATGCTTGAGTTTCAAAGGCTTCTTTCGGGTCCGCTTGATTCTAACGGTGCCATCGTGAGCATTAATGCAGGTGCCGGTGGAACGGAATCATGCGATTGGGCCCAAATGCTTTCGAGAATGTATTTTCGGTGGGCGGAGGATCACGACTTTGAAATGCAAATGGTAGATTTGCAAGCAGGTGAAGAAACGGGAACAAAAAGCACCACATTTTTCGTTCGAGGGCCGTATGCTTATGGATATCTCAAGGCGGAGCGCGGCGTGCACCGGCTAGTTAGGATTTCTCCTTTTGATGCCAATAAGAGGCGCCACACCTCATTTGCCTCAGTGGATGTCGTTGCCGAAGTTGAAGAAGAAATTGATATTACCATCAGCGAAAGCGATTTAAGAATCGATACTTATCGGGCCGGCGGAGCAGGCGGTCAGCATGTCAATAAGACATCAAGTGCGGTTCGATTGACGCATCTACCGACCGGACTCGTGGTGCAATGTCAAAATGAAAGATCCCAACATCAGAACAAACAAGTGGCCATGAAGATTTTGAAAGCGCGCCTTTACGAACGGAGGCGCGAAGAAGAAGAACGAAAATTGAAAGTACAATATGGTGAGAAAAAAGAAATCGCCTGGGGTTCTCAAATTCGCTCTTACGTATTCCATCCCTACACGATGGTAAAAGATCATCGCACCAGCTATGAAACTTCCAATGGGCAAGCCGTGATGGATGGGGCGATAGGCCCCTTCATCGAAGCTTATTTAAAATTTCAAGCCAAAGAAAGATCGAGTCAGTCATGATTAGTAAAATTTTAGGGAGCGGTGGAGCACTGCTTAAAAAACTGGTGGGTTCCAGGAACGACCGGATTTTGAAAAGTATGCAGCCGCTCGTCGATCAAGCTAATGCTTTGGAACCTCAGATGAAAGTGCTTTCCGATGATGCGCTCCGCGCTAAGACAGATGAGTTTAAAAAACGGCTCGCTGAAGGTACTAAACTTGATGATTTGATTCCAGAAGCGTTTGCGGTTGTTCGCGAAACAGGACGCAGAACAATTAACATGCGTCATTTTGATTCCCAGTTAATTGGTGGAATTGCGCTTCACCGCGGAATGATTGCTGAAATGGCAACCGGTGAAGGAAAAACACTTGTCGCTACACTTCCCATTTATTTGAATGCACTTACCGGAAAAGGGGTTCACCTCGTCACCGTCAATGATTACCTTGCCAAACGGGATCGAAATTGGATGGGTCCGATTTACGAATTTTTGGGATTAACCGTCGGAGTGATTCAGCATGATTTGCCGCCTCCTGAAAGACAAATCGCCTACCGTTCGGACATTACTTACGGCACGAATAACGAGTTCGGGTTTGATTATTTAAGAGATAACATGGTAGCGGATATTAATGACCGAGTGCAGCGCAAACTTAATTTTGGAATTGTGGACGAAGTCGATTCGATTTTAATCGATGAAGCAAGAACGCCTCTCATTATTTCAGGACCTGCCGAGGAATCAACCGATAAGTACTACCGGGCAAAACGTGCCGCTGATCTAATGAAAGGGCTTCGCGTTACTACGGAATCAGAAGGCAAAGCAAAATCACCATCCGAATTAATTGCAGAAAATAAAGACGTGGATTACGTCGCAGAAGAAAAATCTCAAACGATTACACTGACAGAAACAGGAGAAGAAAAAGCAGCTAAATCCATGGGCGTTGAAAATTTACATGACATGGCCACCATTGAAGAACGTCATCATACGATTGCGGCGCTTAGAGCCAAAGAGTTTTATCGGCGCGATGTCGAGTATTTGATTAAAGACGGTAAAGTGGTGATTGTGGATGAATTTACAGGCCGTTTAATGCCCGGCAGAAGATGGTCGGATGGTTTGCATCAAGCTGTGGAAGCAAAAGAAGGACTTACGATTGAACGGGAAAATCAGACACTTGCCACCATCACGTTTCAAAATTATTTTCGGATGTATCAAAAACTTGCCGGCATGACGGGCACTGCCGCAACAGAAGCGGCCGAATTCGACAAAATTTATAAGTTAGATGTTCTTGTGGTCCCTACCAATAAACCTGTTATTCGAACTGATCATGCGGATTGCATTTATAGAACCGAGAAAGAAAAATTTAAAGCCGCGGCAGATGAAATTGCCGCGCTTCACAAAGAGGGACGTCCCGTCCTTGTGGGAACCATTTCCATTGAAAAGTCAGAACATTTAAGCCGCATTTTGGAAAAACGCGGGATGCCTCACACCGTTTTGAACGCTAAATATCATGAGCGTGAAGCTGAAATTATTGCGCGAGCGGGTCAAGAGGGGGGCATTACGATTGCGACCAATATGGCCGGTCGCGGTACTGATATTGTGCTGGGGCCTGGGATTGCGCAAAAAGGCGGGCTTCACGTGCTTGGAACCGAGCGCCACGAAGCCAGGCGAATTGATAATCAATTGAGAGGCCGTTGCGGCCGCCAAGGCGATCCGGGATCTTCCAAGTTTTTTCTTTCATTGGAAGATGATTTGATGCGAATCTTCGGATCCGATCGAATTTCGGGCCTGATGCAGCGGCTCGGCATGGAAGAAGGTCAGGAAATCCAACATCCGCTTGTAACGCGTGCGGTTGAGACAGCTCAGAAGCGGGTGGAAAGCAGAAACTTTGAAATCAGAAAACATCTTCTCGAATATGACGATGTGATGAACCGCCAGCGCGAAATTATTTATGAGGAACGCAACCGTGTTCTCGAAAGTGTAAGTTTAACAGAACATATTATTGAGATGATTGAAAACGTTGTGGATGATCTGATTGTCAGATACATGAATCCTGAAGTAAGAGATGAGGAGCGCGATGAGGAAGGATTTAAATCAGCTTTTCAATCCAAGTTTGGAATTCAATTAAAAGAAGCTTACTTTACTAAAGATACATTCGATGATTGGCGTGATGAACTTACGGAAAAGGTGAAAGCGGCTTATCATGCGCGCACTGAAAAATTTGGCGCTGAGCGCATGCATTTTCTGGAACGTTATCTCTCGCTTCAAATTATTGATGCTAAATGGAAAGATCATCTCCGTGCGATCGATGAACTGCGCGAAGGGATTCATCTTCGGGCTTACGGCCAGCGCGATCCTCTTGTTGAGTACAAACAGGAATCATTTACCATGTTTGAGCAAATGACGTCATCGATTAAAGATGAGGTTGTTGAATTTTTGTTTAAGGTTGAAGCCGTGCGCGAAGAAAAAATGACCACTGTGATGAATCCAAGCAGGCAAGAGTTTCTTCATCCTGAAGCAGGTCCTCTGTCAGCGATGAAAGCGCCTCTAGCGTCCGGAGAAGATACTCAAGAAGCTTCCCAAATTACCGGTTCGCGAACAGATCGCGGAATGCCAGAGGAACCGGTTAAACCCTATCATCGTGACCAACCCAAGGTGGGAAGAAATGATCCCTGTCCTTGCGGAAGTGGTAAAAAATACAAAAAGTGTCATGGCCAATGAGAGGGATATAAAGCAATGGCATTCGATACAAAAACACAATCCGTTGATCTTAAAAGAGAACAAGATAAAACCCTAAGCTCGCCGCGGCGTAGATATGGTTTACTTGGGACATTCCTTTTCGTTGCAATGGACATTCTATATGGAAAGAAACGGACACTTTCGAAATTTAAAGTGCTTGAGGTAATCGCCCGCGTTCCGTATCAGTCCTGGGAGCATGTGGCCTATATCGCAATGACGCACACGTATAGCAAACCAAACTTTGCTCGGAGAATATTTGAATTTGTGAAGGAAGCAAGAGCTCAACAAGACAATGAACAATGGCATCTGCTTATTTTAGAAGAAGCGACGCAAAAGAAGGGAATCAAAGAAAATTTCTTTTTATATCGAATCATTCCGCAGTTTATCGCTTTCTTTTACTATCATGTCAGTTGGGTGCTTTATGTCATGAAACCAGCTTGGAGTTATGCTTTAAATGCGGATTTTGAAGATCATGCAGAACATGAATACATGGAGTTTGTTAAAGAAAACGAAAATTTAGAAAATGAGCCATTCGATAGCGATTTTAAATCAGACTACGGAGATTTTGAAAATTGTGCGGACCTTTTCAGAAGAATTGCTCTCGATGAAAGACTGCATAAAGAAGAAAGTTTGAGTCGGATCGCACAAGCTCGATTTTCTTAAATTTCAATTGACCGCTAATGAATAAGAAGTTTTTGATTTTGCTTATTGTGATAATGCTTTTTGCGCAAGGAATTTCCTTTGCCGGTTTAACGGATGATTTGATCCGAAAGGGAAGCGATGCGGCCGTTCAATTGGCGCAGGGAAATCCACAAGGAGCCGTTTATCAAGCGGCTCCTAGCTATTACGCACCATTTGGAAGGCAAACTAATTTAAATGCGGGGTTGGGCGGAGTATCTTTAAGGCAAGGACTTATTCCTTCCTCCGCGCTTAATACGAGATATTTAAATTTTGATCCTAGTTATAATGTTGGAACCGCCTTCAACGGTTCGCCTAATCTCTCGCAAAATGTTCAAGTAACAACTGGAAATTCTTATCTTTCTAACACATCAACCTTCTCGCCGAAATTTGGACGAAAGTAGACTTGCTCCAGGTTAAATTTTTAATGATGACTGAGATCAATTAATGTTTTTTGCAATTGCTTCAGCTTTCCTTTTAACTCTTTCTTTTCCCAAGTTCTCCCTTTGGCCTCTGGCCTGGGTTGCTTTTGTCCCCATCTTTTACGGGGTGCGCCGCTCGAATCATTTTGGCTGGGCATTTTTTTATTTTTGGGTTTTCGGGTTTTTATTTTTCTTTGCTACTTGGGAATGGCTGAGACACGTTAGCTATTTCGGCTGGATTTTTCTGGCAGCTCTCTATGCTTTTTGTTTCGGTTTTTTTGGAATTCTTGTTCATTCGCTTTGGAGGCGCGGACTTTTTCTCCTTTCTCTTTTTGCACTTCCTTCCGCTTGGGCTGTTTTGGAATGGATCCGTACGGAAATTCCGGTGTGGGGCTTTGGCTGGAATCTTCTTGCATATAGCCAATCAGGAAAAATTGAAATCGCAAGTTTTGCTAATCTCGTTGGGGCTTATGGTGTTTCCTCGCTTATTCTCCTTGGTAATCTTACCGGTTTTTTTATTATCCATTTGATCCTGACACGAAAAAAAAGCGAAATTCTTACGACTTTATTTTCTATTACGTTATTTGCTTTAGTTTTAGGTTTTCATTTTAAATATCAAGTGACTCACAAACTGCCTCAAGATAGCCATTCGTCTATTCGAGCCGCTGTGATTCAAGGCAATATTCCTCAGAATGTGAAGTGGAACCCTCAAAATAGATCCGCCATTCTAGATACTTACGAGAAATTGAGTCGTTTCGTTGGGTATGACAAAAAACTTGATTTGATTATTTGGCCTGAAGCGGCGTTTCCGGGTTACCTAAACTTAGATCGCCAGCAAGAACGTGTTTTCAATCTTGAGCGAGAACTTGGGGTTCCCATCCTTCTCGGAAGTCCTCATATGGAACCTCCGACAGGCAATCAGGAAATTGCTTACAACAGCGCCTATTTGATTGATTACAAGATGTCGCTTCAAGACCGTTATGACAAAGTTCGTTTAGTTTCATTCGGCGAATATATTCCGTGGCGCTGGCTCTTCGGACCTCTTGGGCTTGAACGATTTGCTTATTCGCTTGGCGTCAGCGATTTTGTAGCAGGTAAAGAAGTTAAAGTTTTTTCACTTAAATCAAAAACGGAACATCGTTTCTCGGTTTTAATTTGTTTTGAAGATACGTTTCCATACCTTGCCAGGCAAGCAGTGGATAAAGGCGCTCAATTTTTGATTGTAATTACCAATGATGCTTGGTTTTCAAAAAGCGCCGCAGCTTACCAGCATCTTCAAGCTTCCATTTTTCGTGCCATTGAAAATGATGTACCTGTTATTCGGTCGGCTAATACCGGCGTTTCTGCTTTCGTCGATAACCAAGGCGTAGTTCTTGATCGCATCAAAGATAAGCGCGGATATGACACATTTATTGCAGGAGGGCTCGCACGTTCCGTTTCGCTCGGCGGCCCGGAAACATTTTATCGCCAAAAGGGTTACCAGTTCCCGCTTTATTGCTTGATTTTTGTTTTGGCGAGTCTTATCCTCACATTACCAAGAAACTTGAGGAGTGATCAATGATCAAAGGTTTTGGAACGCTTAAAGGAATGGGAAGTTTTGCGAAGCGATTTCCAGAAGCTTCCAAAGCAGATTATTTTCGAAAAATTGACAAGCTAGTTCTTTCTTCAATCGGGCTTGGAACTTATCTGGGCGAAATGGATGATGCGACGGATCAAACATCCTATCAGTCGACAGTGCAATGTTTTAAGAGCGGCGTCAATGTGATTGATTCAGCCATTAATTACCGCGGCCAACGCAGCGAGCGGGTGATCGGAAAGGCGCTTTATGATTTAATTGAACAAAATAAACTGATCCGCGAGGAAATTTTTCTTTCGACCAAAGGCGGTTTCATTCCATTTGATGTGGATTATCCAAGTAATCCCGCTGATTATTTTTCAAAAAATTATATTGAGTCCGGAATTTTGAAAGAAGAAGACGTTGTCCAAGGTTGTCATGCCATGACACCAAAATATTTGGATAATCAAATTGAAAGGAGCCTTCGAAATTTGGGCGTGGATACGATTGATCTTTATTATGTTCACAATCCGGAAACACAATTGGAAGGACTTTCTGAGGAAGAATTTTATGATCATCTCACAAAAGCGTTCGGGCTTTTGGAAAAGAAAGTATCTGAAGGTAAAATCAAAATGTATGGCGCCGCAACTTGGAATGGTCTTCGGATTTCTCATGAAGCAAAAGGTTATCTTTCGTTCAAGAAGGTAATTGAAGCGGCCATTCATGCAGGTGGCGCGGATCATCATTTTAAGGCCATTCAACTTCCGTATAATTTAGGAATGCCGGAAGCATTAACCAATCAGAATCAAGCATGGGAAGGTGAAGCAGTTTCAGCAATCGAATTTGCAAGGCGCGCAGGCTTGCTTGCTTTTACGAGTGCTTCACTTCTTCAAGGCCGCTTGGCCCAACGCATTCCGGATAAAATTCGTTCCTTATTTCCGGAATGTTTTTCTCAAGCTGCTTGTGCTCTACAGTTTGTACGCTCAACTCCCGGAGTTACCACAGCTCTTGTGGGCATGAAGTCCCTTTCCCACGTCTCTGAAAATTTAAACCTCGCCCAAGTTCCACCACTTAATGAAGAAGCTTTTGCCAACTTGTTTGCTAGTCGTCCTTAGACCCCGTTTCAGCTGTAACTACCTTTAAAATAATCACTTAGATTAAATGGTTTCATTTTGACACTATTGGCTTAGTGTACTATAATTATAAGCTTCGAAGTTATAGAGAACTAAACCCTTAATCTTTATTCGTAAGTCCTTGTAACATAAGGAATTTCGGTGGAAGCTATTTCCGAAGTTTTAAAAGAGCGGCTTGATAAAATTAAAGAGCTCAAGTCCAAGGGCATTGTTTTATATCGTGATCAGTTTGAACCAACTGATTCGATTCAGACCCTCCTCGAACCTTTTCAAGACGGAAAGCATGTTAAGCTGTGCGGCCGAATGATGACCCGCCGCATCCACGGCAAAAGCGCCTTTGCGGATTTAAAAGATGATACCGCAAAAATTCAAATCTATGCCAAGTATGACGTTTTAGGTGAAAAAGATTTTGGCTTGTTTGAGTTGTTGGACTTAGGCGATATTTTGGGAGTTGAGGGCACACTTTTTATCACTCACAAAGGCGAGAAGACCGTCAATGTTGAGCGTTTTGTTGTTCTTTCTAAAATTGTTCAAATTCTTCCCGAAAAATGGCACGGGCTTAAAGATGTCGAGGCCCGTTATCGTCAGCGTTATCTTGATTTGATTATGAATGATGAAGCGCGAGCTGTTTTTCAAACACGAAGCAAAATTATTCAGTCGATTCGCAGTTTTTTAGATGAACATGGTTTTATGGAAGTGGAAACTCCGATGATGCAACCAATTCCAGGCGGTGCGCGCGCCCGTCCGTTCGTAACATTTCACGAAACACTTCATACGAATCTTTATCTTCGAGTTGCTCCGGAACTTTATCTTAAACGGCTTTTGGTTGGCGGTTTTCCAAGGGTGTATGAGATTAACCGTAATTTCCGGAATGAAGGAATTTCAACGAAACATAATCCTGAGTTTACGATGCTTGAGCTCTATCAAGCGTATGCAAATTATCATGTGATGATGAATTTAACAGAAGAACTTATTGCCATATTGGTACAGAAACTGTGTAAAAATGAAACATTACCTTTCGGCGAATATACCATTAATTTCAAACGTCCTTGGACAAGAATTGCTTTCTACGACGTACTTAAGGAGAAAAGCGGTCACGATTGGCGAAAAGGGAATATTAAAGAGCTTGCCAAGAAAGTTGGCATACCGCTTGATCAATACTCGGAAGAGGTGGACATTTTAAATGAAGCCTTTGACCGATTTGTGGAGCCCGGTTTGATCGATCCAACGTTTGTCATCGATTACCCGGCGCTTACAACGCCGCTTGCGAAACGGAAAGAAAGCGATCCGGATTTGGTGGACCGGTTTGAACTTTTTGTGGGACGACTTGAATTGGCAAATGCTTTTTCGGAATTGAATGACCCGTTTGAACAACGGGATCGGCTTATGAAGCAGAGGGAAGTGATTGGAACCGAAAAAATCTTAGATGAGAATTTCTTGAATGCGCTTGAATATGGGATGCCGCCTGCGGGTGGACTCGGAATTGGGATTGATCGATTGGTGATGCTCTTAACAAATTCTACATCCATCAGGGATGTGATTTTATTTCCACAGCTGAAACCTGAAAAATGAAATTCGAATATTTCATAGCAACTAGATATTTGCTCAAAGGCAGAAGACATGGTTTTGTGTCTTTAATTGCCATGATATCCATTTTAGGTGTTGCTGTTGGTGTGATGGCGCTGATTGTTGTTTTGGGAGTCATGAGCGGTTTTGACCAAGAACTGAAGGCCAAAATCGTGGGCGTTCAGCCTCATATTGTTTTAGAAGCTGTTGGCGGTATTGATAGTCAAGAAGAAGTGACGAATACGATCAAATCGCTTAACGTTTCTGAAATTACTTCGATCGCCCCTTATGTGCAAGGCCAGGGAATTATTCGCTCGGTACAAAGTGCCGTTGGTGTCGTGATAAAAGGAATTGATCCTGCGCGCGAACCTCTGGACCTTTTTAAGAAACACTTAAAGTTTGGAACGCTTGAATTTAATGACATTACCCTGACCAATGATGATAAGACTCGATCCGTCGGGAGAGTTGTTTTAGGAGAGGAATTAGCACATCGGCTGCGTGCTGCGGTTGGCGATGTGGTAACAGTGATATCACCTGCGTTTGATGAAGATCCCATTCATGCGATTAAGCGCGCTAAGAGCGTTTCTTTTGTAGTTTCCGGTATTTTTCGCCTTGGGATGAATGATTTTGATTCGGGTTTGGTTCTCGTCAATTTGAAACAAGCACGATCCCTTTATCAGCTTGGCGGCCGCGTTACAGGCATGAGCATTCGATTGAGCGATGTCAATTTAGCCGATCAAATTAAAACGTCTATTCAGGGGCGTTTCGGAACCGGTTATGTGGTTCGGAGCTGGGTGGATTTGAACCGAACGTTTTTTAGAGCGCTTCAAGTTGAGAAAACCGTAATGACGATTTTGTTGTCGCTCATTATTTTAGTTGCCGCGTTTAATATCGTTTCTACTTTGATTATGGGTGTGATGGAGAAGACAAAAGATATTGGAATTATGCGAGCGCTTGGCGCGTCTCGAAGAGCAGTAAAAAGAATTTTTTTATTTCAAGGGCTGGTAGTAGGACTCGTTGGAGTAATGTTTGGTGCTTTGGTAGGGCTTGCACTTGCTTACAACCTGAATCCTGTATCTGATTTTTTGGAACGGACTTTCGGAATATCCGTTTTTCCAAGCGATATTTATTACTTTGACCGGATTCCGGTAGAAGTTAATTTTCACGATGTGATTTTGGTAGTTATTTTCGCTTTAGTCATGTCACTTTTTGCCGGACTTTATCCAGCTCATTACGCTTCTAAGCTTGATCCCATTCAAGCATTGCGGTACGAATAATGTTGAAAGCAACTGATTTGGAAAAAGATTATGAAGGGCCGCACGGAAAACTTCGCATTCTTCGCGGCATAAATTTGGAACTGGAAAAAGGAGATATGACTTTTATTATCGGCCGCTCAGGTGCTGGAAAGTCAACCTTACTTCATCTGTTAGGGGGTTTGGATCGTCCAACGCGCGGAACCATTGAATTTCAGGGGGATGAACTGAGTGTTTTAGATGAAGAATCTCTTGCAGAATACCGAAATAAAAGAATAGGTTTTGTGTTTCAATTTTATCATTTACTGCCCGAATTAACTCTAAAAGAAAATGTAGAACTTCCGAGTTTAATTAACGGGAAACGTAAGACCAAGCGGGCGGATGATCTTTTGAAACGTGTCGGTTTGTGGGAGAGGCGCGATCATTTACCGAGTGAACTTTCAGGGGGAGAGCGACAACGTGCCGCGATTGCACGCTCTCTCATCAACGAACCCGATCTTGTTTTTTGTGATGAGCCGACTGGAAATTTGGACGATGAAACCGCTGAGTCAATTCACCGATTGATTTTAGAATTGAACCAGGAAGGGCAAACATTTTGCATTGTAACGCACGAAGAAAGTTTTGCTCAAAAGAGCAGTCGGATTTTTAGGTTGCAAGACGGAACTATTCACGCAGTGAAAAGGAGTTAAATCATGGCCATGAATCGAAGCAGTTCGCACAAAAAGAAAGTGACCCAAGCCGCACAATCCGAACTTCTTATTTATTTAGATGGAGAATTTGTGCCGAAGAGTGAAGCTAAAGTATCTGTCTTTGATCACGGACTTCTTTATGGAGATGGTGTTTTTGAAGGAATCCGTTCCTACAACTGTCTTGTTTTTAAGTTAAAAGAACATTTAACCAGGCTAGGAGAATCGGCCCATACGATTATGCTGAAACTGCCTTTGAACTTAGAAGAAATGACGGATGCGGTCATTGAAACGTTAAAACGCAATCACCTTCGCGATGCTTATATTCGTGTGGTGGTGACGCGCGGCGTGGGCGACTTAGGTTTAGATCCGGCCAATTGCAAAACCCCGAGTATGTTTATCATTACAGATAAAATTATTCTTTATCCGGAATCATTTTATCGGAACGGTATGGAAATCATCACGGTTCCAACGGTGAGAAATTTGCCTGAGGCGATTAATCCTGCGCTTAAGACACTCAACTACTTGAATAACATTATGGCAAAAATTGAAGCGAAGAATTCAAATTATCAGGAAGCTTTAATGCTCAACCATCAAGGTTATGTGGCTGAGTGTACGGGCGATAACATTTTTATCGTTAAAAATGGAATCGTTCAAACGCCTCCTGCTTATTTGGGAGCGCTTCGAGGGATTACGCGCCAGGCCATTATGGATCTTGCGCTCAGGAATGACATGCCTTGCCAAGAAAGGGTTTTGACGCGTCATGATCTGTACAATGCCGATGAGTCCTTTTTGACAGGGACAGCGGCTGAGGTGGTTCCGGTGGTCAAGATTGACGGTAGGCGTATCGGAACCGGGAAGCCCGGGAAAATTACGAGAAAGCTTATGAGCTCTTTCCATGATCTTACAAGGAAAGACGGCGTCAGATATACTTTATAGTAGTGAAACGTATCAGGTGACATATGGTATGTAATGTTTGTGGACAAAGCGAAGCGACGATTCATCTGACTGAGATTTTGAACAATCAGATGGTAGAAGTCCATCTTTGTGAAAGCTGCGCCGAACAAAAAGGCACAGACTTCAAAGTCCATTTTGATTTTAACAAACTTCTGGCCAGTTTGGGAGACCTTGGAGTTGATTTAAAACAAGAGCATGCGACGAAAGTAAGCTGCAAAGATTGCGGGATGACTTACGAAGAATTTGGACGGACCGGCCGTTTGGGCTGCGCTAATTGTTATCAGGCATTTGAAAAATTATTAATTCCTTTAATTAAGCGGGTCCAACGTGATGTGCGGCATGTCGGGAAAGTTCCAGCTAAAGTGCCGGGCGAAGTGAAGCGGACGCTTGAATTGAGAGAACTTCAAGAACGGCTTCGAAAAAGTATCCAAACAGAAACGTTTGAAGATTCGGCAAAGATTCGCGATCAAATTCAGCAGCTTGAAGAAAAGCTAAAAAAAGGACCGAAGAAACAAAAATAAATCTATGGCAAAAGCGAGCGTTGTTGATCAATTTTTAGCTTCGACGTGTGAATGGCTTCGAGGATCAGGTCCGGAAAGTGACATCGTGCTCAGTTCCAGAATCCGTCTTGCAAGAAATCTCGCAGGGTTCCATTTTTCTGAAAAACTGGAGTCAACCGAACAACAGCATCTTATCGAAGAAGTAGAAAAAGCAGTTGGGAGCGCTGTGCTTCTTAAGGATTCGTATTTTTTAGAATATAAAGATTTGAAGGACCTGGACCGTCAGTTTCTTCTGGAGCGGCATCTGATCAGCAGAGAACATGCAACCGAAAAAGGAGAGAAAGCGCTCGTTGTTGCCAAAAATGAAGTTGTAAGCATTATGGTGCTTGAGGAAGATCATCTAAGAAGTCAGGTATTTCAATCAGGCCTTAATTTGAACGAAGCCTGGCAGCTTATGGATAAGATTGATACGGCCCTTGAAAGCAAATTGCCTTTTTCTTTTCATCAAAATCTTGGTTATTTAACTGCATGTCCCACCAACGTGGGAACGGGTCTTCGAGCTTCATGCATGTTGCATTTGGCGGGTCTCATGATGACAAAACAGGTCAATAAAGTATTGCAGGCGCTTTCGAAACTTAATTTAGCCGCCCGTGGATTTTTTGGCGAAGGCACCCAGGCCGCCGGAAATTTTTTCCAGTTTTCAAATCAATTGACGCTGGGTCAACAGGAATCAGAAATTGTAGATAGTTTGGAACGCGTGATGCGGCAAGTGATTGAACATGAAAAAGAAGCGCGCAATCATTTGCTTGAAAAAAGGCGCGGAAAATTGGAAGATCAAATTTGGCGCGCCGTAGGCACTTTGAAATCTGCGCGTCTTATGTCAAGCACAGAAGCACTCGGACTTTTATCTTTGATGCGGTTGGGAATTGATCTTGGATTTATTGCCAATCTCAGCAAAGCGAATTTAAATGCGCTCTTTTTATTCACTCAGCCAGCACACCTTCAAAAGTTGAGCGGAACGGATCTCAATGCATCGGAACGGGATCAGAAACGCGCAGAACTTTTGCGGACTCGTTTGAAAGGTGTGGAGCTGGCTTAATTTAATTATTAGAGAGGAGTTTGTTATGTTTGACCGTTTTACGGAACGAGCACGAAAAGTCATTATTCTCGCTAAAGAAGAAGCGAAACGTTTTAATCATGATTACATTGGAACAGAACACATTCTTTTGGGTTTAATCAAAGAAGGAGAAAGTGTAGCGGCGGCTGTCCTCCAAAATTTAGGGCTTTCTTTGGATACCATCCGTCTTGAAGTTGAAAAATTGGTTCAATTTGGTCCAAGCACGATTGTTTCGGGCGACATTCCGTTTACACCAAAAGCAAAAAAAGTAATTGAGCTTGCCATGGATGAGGCAAGACGCCTGGGACACAATTACATTGGAACAGAGCACCTTCTTCTTGGCCTCATTAAGGAAGGCGAAGGGGTAGCGAGCCATGTTTTAATGAATGTGGGACTTGATTTAAATAAGGTGCGCTCGGAAGTCATTAAACTTTTGGGTTCTTCAGCACCTTCACAAGGAGGTAGTGGTATGCAAGGTGGAACAGGTACAGCAAAGGGAAGTAAAACAAAAACACCTGCGCTTGATGCATTTGGCCGTGACCTCTCAGCAATGGCGCGAGCAGGAAAGTTGGATACGGTCGTCGGCCGTGCGGATGAAATTGAACGTGTCATTCAAATTTTGGCCCGCCGGACGAAAAACAACCCTGTTCTTTTGGGAGAAGCCGGAGTCGGAAAAACTGCGATTGTAGAAGGGCTTGCTCAGAGAATTGTCTCGGGGGATGTTCCTGAAGCACTTATTGATAAACGAATTGTTGTATTGGATTTAGCACTGATGGTTGCGGGTACAAAATACCGTGGTCAATTTGAAGAACGTATTAAAGGTGTGATGGATGAAATCCGCCGCGCTGAAAATGTGATTATCTTTATCGACGAACTCCATACTTTAGTGGGTGCCGGCGGTGCGGAAGGAGCAATTGATGCTTCTAACATTTTAAAACCGGCGCTTTCTCGTGGCGAAATTCAGTGTATCGGTGCGACTACTTTGGATGAATATCGAAAATATATCGAAAAAGATGCGGCACTTGCCCGTAGGTTCCAAACCATTAATGTAGATCCTCCGACGGTGGATGAAACCATTTCGATCTTGAAAGGTTTGCGGGATCGGTATGAAGCACATCACCGCGTTAAGATTACAGATTCTGCTTTGGAAGCGGCCGCAAAAATGTCGGATCGTTATATCAGCGGACGGTTTCTTCCGGATAAGGCGATTGACCTTATCGATGAAGCCGGTTCGCGCGCAAGACTTTCTGTGACTCGGCTTCCAAAAGATTTGAAAAAGCTTGAGGCGAGTATTGAAGAATTAAAAATGGAGAAAGAAGCAGCTATTAAAGGTCAAGATTTTGAAAAAGCAGCTAAGCTTCGTGATGAAGAACGAAAAGCTAAAGAAGAGCTTGCAAGAATCAAGAAGAGTTGGAAGGAATCTAAATCAGAAGTTGAAATTGAAGTAGGAGAAGAGGATATTGCCGTGATTGTTTCTAAAGTGACCGGTGTTCCACTCCAACGGCTTGAAGAAAAAGAGCAGTCACGGCTTCTTCGTATGGAGGATGAACTTCATAAGCGTGTCATTGGTCAAGAAGAAGCGATTGGGGCAATTGCCCACGCCGTCCGCCGTTCGCGGTCCGGTCTTAGGAATCCAAAACGTCCGATCGGTAATTTCATTTTTATGGGACCCACAGGGGTTGGTAAAACACTCTTGGCTCGCGCGCTCGCTGAATTTATGTTCGGAGATCAGGATGCCATGATTCAGATTGATATGTCTGAGTATGGAGAGAAGTTTAATGTTTCCAGGCTCCTTGGAGCGCCTCCAGGTTATGTGGGGTATGAAGAAGGGGGCCAACTTACGGAAAAAGTGAGAAGACGGCCTTATTCTGTAATTTTGCTGGATGAAATCGAAAAGGCCCATCCTGATGTCTTCAATATTTTGCTTCAGGTGATGGAAGATGGGCGTCTTACAGATTCATTTGGCCGCAGAGTGGATTTTAGAAATACCGTTTTGATTATGACTTCCAATATCGGCGCAGATTTATTGAAGCGGCAGGGAGAACTTGGATTTAAGACTAAAGAAAAAGATGAAAGTTACAATGCCATGAAGGATAAGTTTCTTGAAGAAACCAAGAAATTTTTCCGGCCGGAGTTTTTAAACCGGGTAGATGATATCATTGTTTTCCATCAACTGGATCGTGCAGATCTGGAAAAAATAATTGAGATCGAGCTTGGTGAAGTGATGGAACGAATGAAAGATAAAAAAATGGAACTGATTTTGAGTTCTGAAGTGCTTAAGTTTTTAATCGATAAAGGATATGATCCCACCTTTGGGGCCAGACCTTTAAAGAGGACGATTCAAAAGTACGTTGAAAACGTTTTGGCTGAAGAAATTTTGGGTGGAAAGTTCAAAGAAGGCGACAAAGTCAAAGCGATTTTAAAGGGTGAGTTTATCGTATTTGAAAAAGCTTCCTAAGCGGGAAGCAAACATTTTATTTCTTTATAACCTTTACGGCGGATCATGATACGCAATTTATTGGCCGCACTGATTGTTTGCGGAATTGTTGTGTTTTCTTTCTTTCAGTTTTACCATTTTTTGAAAGGGAGGATTGCAACTTCGAACCTCAAAGCCGTTACAGAAAAAAGGATCGGCGCTTTTCTGAAAGCACCTGTTCATGTTGACCGCATTAGTGTTGGACTTCTCAAACATATTTCGTTAAGCGGGCTTTCCATCAAACAAACCCAAAAGGGACTTCCTTTTTTGGTTGGAGTTAAAAAAATTGTTGTCCGGTATGATTTAGCCAGTTTTTTGAAACGCAATTTCCGCATTCCAACCGAAATCTTTTTAGATTCTCCCAGTTTAACATTAAAAACACTTCAATCTTTCGGGGCTCTTTTTGATGCAAATCTTTTGAGGTCGGACCGCGGAATTCTAACGCGCTTCGAATTTGAACAAGGCGAACTTGAGTTGCCTTGGTTTCGTTCTGGTCAAAAACTTCGTTTGGCAGGAATTGAAGGTCAGGCCATTCCCAAAAAAGGCGACTTATTTGATGTGCGGTTCAAATCTCATTTAGCAGATGTAGCTTCGGGCTCCGTTTTGGCCTATGGAGAAGTTGACCCAAACAAAAAACAATACCATCTTGAAGTAGCCTTAGCAAATGTTGCACTTTCAGAGGCAAGTCAGATTCCAATCACTCATTTAAATGGAACCATTGAAATTGAAAATGATGTTGTTCGGATCCGAAAGGCTCAATTTTTATTGAGAGGAATTCCTTGCGAAGTGTCGGGGGAAATCGAGAATGTGTTTTCTGAGAAACCCGTTTTTGCCCTTTCCTTCGAACTTCAAGAAGGTCAATTGCCAATTCGATCAGATATCCGTATTAGTTTTAAAGAAGGGACTGTTTCTGGAACGCTGAATTTCACAACCTTGCAGTATCAATTTTCAGGTTCCGTTATGGGGGAACCTTCTAATTTTCAAATTGACAAGCTCCTCATCAACAATTTGTATCAAGCTTCTGCTGGGTTTGATTTGAAAAAAGGTACTCTCCAAATTGAGGCTAATCGTAAAGATAAGGCGAGACGCCTGCAGCTTAATTTTTCACTGGCGAAATTCGATTGGCAGATGGCTTTTAAAATTGATCATTTAGATTTGTTTGGGTTTGACTTGGTGACTTATGCGATTGTTAACCTAAAGCCGTTTGAAGAAACATGGCAAAAAGGAACCCACATTTTTGAAGTAGATATTGCAACCGAGTATTTGATTTTTCAACATGAGCCCCTTCGGGATTTTAAAGCCAGCGCTAAAATTTCAACGGAAGGAATTACCGATATTTTAGCCCATTGGGGAAATGTTTCTGAACTTCGCGGTAAAATTTCGTTTGGACGTATTCCAGAAGGCAATCTAACGTTACAAGTAGGTCCGCTTCCTTTAACCGAAGTCCAATCATTTGGAGCTCATCCGCTCCCGCTTTCTTTTGACGGCATTCTCGAAGGCAAGCTGGACGTGACAGGAGCGCTTGAAGCTCCCAACTTGCTTGGGGCGTTTACCATTTCTAAAGGTACTGTCGGGAGTCTCCAATATGACCAGGCTATTATCAATTTTTCGGGTCAGCTTCCTTACCTTGTACTTAAAGATTCAAAAATCCGGAAAGGGAAAAATAATTTTATGCTAAAAGGCGGTTTTGATTTCAGACTCCATAATATTTTTGAGGGAGTACAAGTTGATAATTTCGAGCATATCATTATTTGGAAAGGTTTAGAATTAAGCAGCGAACTTCAAGATTCAAACTCTCCAACTGGAAGGGGAGCGTCAGGCCGGTCTCGTTCGGAATTGAAAAATGGTGATGCCAATCTTTCTAAAGTAGAAGCAGAATATAAATTAGGAGAGCGTACAAGTCTCAATGTAACGGCTGAGGAAGACCAAGCCAAAAAAGAATATTTAACTGCTGGACCAAAAATAAAGTTTTAGGAAGTACTATGCCCAGGATTCCATTGATAAATTTGCGAAGATTAGCTGACATCCAGCACTGGCTGGGAAATTTCGGCAGACATATGCTTGAGTTTTTAGAAAGTGCCGGTGGAATTTCCATCTTTCTTTGGCGATCTTTAGTTGCCGCAACCTCAACTCCTCTTCGTTGGAAAGCTACCTTGGAACAAGCTTACAAAATTGGTGTAGCGTCGTTGCCGCTTGTGATGATGACCTCTCTTTTTACAGGAATGGTGCTTGCGCTCCAATCTTCTTATCAGTTGAGATTATTTTCAGCAGAACAATTCACTTCAGATTTAGTTGCTCTTTCAATCACAAGAGAACTGGGCCCTGTTTTGACAGCCATGATGGTTGCGGGACGCGTCGGGGCTGCCATGGCAGCAGAGCTCGGAACAATGAAAGTAACGGAACAGGTTGATGCGCTGAAAGCGCTTGCTACAGATCCTGTTCGATATCTTGTTGTTCCTCGCTTCTTAGCTTCCATCGCCATGCTGGTCTTACTTACGATTTATTCGGACTTAATTGGTATGGTAGGAGGTTATATTGTTGGAGTTTTTAAACTCGGATTAAGCTCTTATTCTTATTTTAACCGCACAGTTCATGCCCTCGTTTTGAAGGATGTTTACACAGGTTTGATTAAAGCGTTTGTTTTTGGAATTGTCATTTCTACGGTAAGTTGTTACTACGGCTTTAAAGCAAAGGGCGGAGCCGAAGGAGTAGGCCACGCTACGACAATGGCTGTCGTGATTTCATTTATTTCCATTATTGTATTTGATACGTTTTTCACAGCTTTCTTTTACCTTATTTTTTAAACATGATTGAAATTACAGATCTTCACAAATCTTTTGGCGCTCATCACGTTTTAACCGGAGTTAATCTCAAAATTGAAACTGGTGAAACCATGGTGATTATTGGACGCTCAGGTTGCGGAAAGAGCGTTTTGCTGAAAAATATCATTGGTATTGTTAGGCCTGAATCAGGAAAAATTTTGATTGATGGAGTCAATGTGTTTGATGTTGGAGAAGATGAAATCAATCATTTCAGGATGCAGGTTGGAATGCTTTTTCAAGGTGCCGCACTCTTCGATTCATTGACGGTAAAAGAAAACGTAGGTTTTTCTCTTTACGAGCATACTCATCTGCCGCTGAATGAAATTGATCAGCGGGTTAAGGAGAAATTGAGGCTGGTAGGTTTGGGTGGGATTGAAGATTTAATGCCCTCAGAACTTTCAGGTGGAATGAAAAAAAGAGTAGGTCTTGCCCGCGCAATTTGTACGGAGCCAAAAATTGTTCTTTATGATGAACCTACGACAGGTTTGGATCCGATTATGGCGGATGCCATTAATGATTTAATTATTAGGATGCGCGAGCGGCTTCGGATTACTTCGATTGTAGTGACGCATGACATGACAAGTGCTTATAAGGTCGGAAATCGGATTGCAATGCTGTATAATGGTAAAATTGTGGGAGTCGGAACGCCTGATGAAATTCGGAATTCAAAAGATCCTTTAATTCAGCAATTTATTACGGGTTCGGCCAGCGGGCCGATTACGCTTGAAGAAAATCGTGATCATTATCTAGTCAGGAATCATAACAATAATAATGAAAATTAGCTTTGTGGTAAGTTGGAGGTCTTATGAATAAGCCAAAATTTGAAGTGGCAGTTGGATTTTTTGTATTAGTTGGTTTTTTAGTTCTTTCTGTGATTGTATTTTTCGTAAGCGGAATTTATTTTTTTAGGCCAGGTTATCACTTAACCGCCATTTTTGACTATGTTGGAATTATTAATAAAGGTGCTCCCGTGAGGTTTTCCGGTGTACGTGTGGGCGAAGTTTCAAAAGTAAGGCTTTTAAAACCGGCAAATGAAAATGAAAAGGCAAAAGTGGAGATCACTTTCTTTGTAGAGAAAAACACTGAGATTCGGGATAACTACCAGGTGAGCATTCAGGGAACCCATATTATGAGCGAACCTCATATTGCCATTACGCCAGTTCCTGGAGCAGGGAGACTCTTGAAGAATGGAGACGTTGTCCCGAACGGTATTTCCCCCCCTACTTTGGATGATTTAATTAAGCTGGGAGACTCAATTGCAAAGCGTTTTGATAAACTTCTTGGCAATGTAAGCGGTGCATTTGATGATGTTGACACACAAAAGATGCTTCATGACTCGTTGATCAATATGAATCAGCTTTTAACTTCCATGAATACGATTACCGCAGGTCAGGAAAAAGAATTGCGTGCCATGGTGGGTAATTTGAACAAAACGTCAGATCAAATGAGCAAACTGCTCGAGCGGATTAATCAAGGCGAAGGAACGATCGGAAAACTAATGACCGATGATCAGGTCTTTAATGATCTTCGTGATTTTACCCATGATATTAAAACACATCCTTGGAAGTTGTTTAAAAAAGGGTAGTTCATAATGTTGACTTATTTTAACCGTACTAACTTTAATTTTTCAGGTTTTGAGAAAGGCAGGTACGATTCCCATGATTATTTTACTCAGAATTATAATGATTATCAGTTTTACATTAATTGGGCAGTATGTGGGAAGCCACTATTTTTCAGGAGGATTGTTAACTCAATTTCCATGGCTTGGCTTCGTTTTAGGAGCATTGACAGGCTTTGTTGTTATTCTGATTGATTTATATTTCAAACGTTTAAGCGTCCGCAACATTCTCTCCGTTCTCATTGGCGCAACGCTTGGTCTTTGGACCCATTCCTTGTTCATGCAAGTCGTTTATAATTACGCTACTGGGATTCCGCGGGATCAGCTGGGGCAAGTCGGAGCTATTTCAGCTGCTATTTTCGTTTATTTGGGTGCGATTACCATCTTGCGCGGCCAGGATGAATTTAGCGTGATGATTCCGTTTGTGAAATTGACAGCTAAAGGAATTGCCGAAGATATCATTTTAATGGATACGAGCGTGATTATTGACGGCCGCATCGCGGATATCTGCGAAACAGCATTTTTAGGCGGGAAACTTTACCTTCCTCGGTTTGTTTTAAAAGAGCTTCAATTAATTGCAGATTCGTCAGATCCTTTAAAACGGAACCGCGGCCGGCGGGGCCTCGATATTTTAAATCGGATGAAGAAAAACCCCATGATTGAAATCAAAATCCACGAAGCTGACTTTCCAGAACTGAATACCGTGGATGCGAAGCTTGTGAAATTAGGACAAGAACTCGGTGGTAAAGTGCTCACGAATGATTTTAATTTAAACAAAGTTGCCGAGCTTCAAGGGGTGAAGGTGTTGAACATCAATGAATTGGCCAATGCCTTAAAACCGATTGTCATCCCCGGCGAAATGATGCAGGTCCGAATTTTAAAGGAAGGTAAGGAGCAAGATCAAGGCGTTGCTTATTTGGATGATGGAACCATGGTTGTTGTCGATAGCGGCCGGCGCCGGATTGGGCAAACGCTTTCGGTTACGATCACAAGCGTTCTTCAGACGCAAGCGGGCCGAATGATTTTTGCAAGGCCTACTGATGAGTCCCGTTAGTGTCATTATTCCTGCAGCAGGTTTGGGCTTAAGATTTCGCAAAAGCGCAAACGATAAAGTCACTCTAAAACTTTATTCCAAACTTGGAAACAAGCCTCTCATTGCGCATGTCTTGAGCGCGTTTAGCACTTTACCCTCGGTAGGAGAAATTGTTATTGCGATCGAACCGAACGGAGAAAAACGTTTTCGTCGCGAGATTCTCTCTCAAACAAACATTAAGAAACCTGTTATTTTGGTTCGCGGCGGTAAAACTCGCGCAGAATCTGTCTGGAATGCTTTGAAACGTGTTTCAAAGAAAAGCACACACGTTTGTATCCATGATGCCGCGCGTCCTTTAATTCAAGCGGAATGGCTCACTCATTTAATGAAAAATCTGAATGGTTGGGATGCAGTGGTTTTAGGNCGGCCTGTAGTTCCTACGGTGAAGGTGTTTGACCAAAGGACGGGTGAAATCAAACGTACGCTAAATCGCACCGAACTTTTCGAAGCCGAGACACCTCAACTGATTAAAAAAGAAGCATTGCTTAAAGCATATGAAACCTTGGGTTCACGAGCATTTCAATTGACAGACGATGTCTCTTTAATTGAAGCGACTGGCGGACGTGTCAAAGCAGTAACCCATTCAGAGCCCAATATTAAAGTAACAACCTATTCGGATTTAATTCTGGCCAGGAACTTAAAAGAAGGAAGTGCTGTACTTCGTTTTGGACTTGGCTTTGATCGACACAGATTGGTTTCTAAAAGGCCTTTTTATTTAGGAGGTATTCGGATTCCTTCAAACGTTGGGCCATTGGGCCATTCCGACGGGGACCCTTTGCTCCATGCGGTGACAGATGCCATTTTAGGAGCGATCGGCGCAGGAGATATCGGTGATTTTTTTCCGAATACGAACAAACGCTGGAAAAATGTAAAAAGCGAACGGTTTCTTAAAGAGGCAATCGAAATGGCAAAGAAAAAAGGAATCAAACCTGCCCAAGTGGATGCGACAATTGTTCTGGAACGTCCGAAATTGGGAACTTATAAGAAGAAAATCCAGCTTCATCTTGCGAAACTGCTTTCCCTTTCTTCAACGGATGTGAGCATTAAAGCTAAAACCGCTGAAGGTCTTGGCCCTGAAGGAGAAGGAAGTGCTGTTTCCTGTCAGGCTTTAGTCGTCTTGCGAAGCGAATAATCCATGATGAATACCGTCCGCGTTAGGTTTGCCCCGTCTCCCACAGGTTTTCTCCACATCGGAAACATCCGTACGGCTCTTTTTAATTTTCTATTCGTTCGTCATGTGGATGGAAAATTTATTTTAAGAGTTGAAGACACCGATTTGGCACGATCAAAACCGGAGTATCGTGAAGCTTTAAAGGAAGATTTGTTATGGATGGGAATTCGTTGGGATGAAGGTCCGGATGTCGGAGGTATTTACGGGCCTTATCAACAATCTGAACGACTTGCCACGTATCAAAAATATGCGAATCAATTGATCTCAGATGGCAAAGCCTACTATTGTTATGTGACCGAGGAAGAAACGGAAGATATGAAACGGCTTGCGCGCGCTGAACATAAACCACCTCGTTTCGATAATCGCGGCCGGAACTTCACAAAAGAAGAAATTGAAAAACGCAAAGCCAAAGGAATTAAGCCTACGGTTAGGTTCAAGATCGAAAACCCACAGCTTAAAATGCATGACCTTATTCGCGGTGACGTTTCTTTTAATCTAGATGAAATGGTTGGGGATTTTGTCATCCAGCGCGCCGATGGGACACCCACGTTTCATCTGGCCGTTTGTGTGGATGATGGCCTTATGAAAATTACACATGTGATTCGCGGAGAAGATCATCTATCAAATACACCCAAGCACATTCTACTTCTTAAAGCGATGGGGTTTGAGCCGCCTCAGTATGGACATTTGTCTTTAATTCACGGAGAAGGAGGAGAACCGCTTTCAAAACGCCTTGAATCGGTGTCTGTAAATGAATTCCGGAAGCGGGGAATCCTGCCTCACGGGCTCGCCAATTACATTGCGCTCTTGGGCTGGTCACCGGGCACAAACCAAGAAATTTTTAAATGGGATGAACTTCAAAAAGCGTTTGATATTGCGCAAATCAATAAATCTGCTTCCATTTATGATCCGCATAAACTCGATTGGGTGAATGGACAACATTTAAGAGCTTTAACTAATGAAGAATTTTCCAAGTATGCTCTGGCATATTTGAAAGAACGAAAGCTTTTGAAATATGACGAAACATTGATTCATAAAATTCTCCCTGTTTTTAAAGACAATATTGAACGTTTTGACCAGCTTCCGGAACGGCTTGAACTTTTGAATGACAGTTTAGCTTATGAGAATCAAAGCGCTATTCAAACGGCTGAAGCAAAAGAAATATTCAAAGCCGCGATTAGTTTATTGTCTACCCTTAAGGGAAGTGATGAGGTGCTGTTTGATGAGTTTGTGAACAGTCTTAAGCCAAAAGTAAAAGCGAAGGGTAAGAGTTTATTTATGCCGCTTCGAATTGCCCTCACCGGTAAAGAACATGGCCCGGAACTGAAACGCATTTTTCCTGCATTTGGAATGGAACGCGTGAAGAAACGTTTCGAGCGCGCTTTAAACTCATGATTAAATTTCACAATACGCTTTCCGGAAAATTAGAAGAATTCAAACCGCTTCGCGAAGGCGAAGTCACGCTGTACACCTGTGGGCCGACGGTTTATGACTNTGCTCATATCGGGAATTTCAGAACGTTTGTGTTTGAGGATTTGCTGCGCCGATTTCTGGAATATAAAGGTTACAAAATNAAACACGTGATGAACGTTACGGATGTAGATGACAAAACAATTGCAGGAGCACAGCGCGAAAGAAAAGCACTTGGTGATTTTACGGCCACCTATACACAGGCTTTTAATAAAGATCTGGACACGCTTCACATTCTGAGGCCTACCGCGCAACCCCTGGCTACGGCAGAAATTCCTGCTATGGTGAAGCTGATTGAAAGTCTCATTGCGAAAGGCGCTGCCTATGTGAATGACGGATCCGTTTATTACCGCGTCGCTTCTTTTCCGAAATATGGAAATTTATCTAAGAAGAATTTAGAAAAAAATATCAAAGGTGCACGAGTTGATGTGGACGAGTATGACAAAGAAGACGGCTCAGATTTCGTACTTTGGAAGAAAGCGCGGGAAGGTGAGCCTTCCTGGGATTCTCCATGGGGAAAAGGCCGCCCGGGTTGGCATATCGAATGTTCTGTGATGAGTATGAAATATCTGGGTGAGACGATTGATATTCATGCGGGAGGTGAAGACCTTATTTTCCCCCACCATGAAAATGAAATCGCCCAATCTGAAGCCGCCACAGGAAAACCATTTGTGAAATACTGGCTTCATGCGAAGCATTTACTCGTTGATGGCGAGAAAATGTCAAAGTCCAAAGGCAATTTTTATACGCTTCGAGACTTGCTTGCTAAAAAGTATAAACCCGCAGAGATTCGTTACGTACTTTTATCCGTTCATTATCTCCAACAGCTGAATTTTACTCTTGATGGTTTGCAGGCAGCACAAAATGCTCTTAAAGATCTTGCTCAATTTTATTCGAGCGTTATCAATTATGAAGTATGGAGACGACTGTATTCCAAAGAAAACAAATTGGAATCCAAAATTCGTAAGCTCCGCGAGAATATCATTGAGGCCCTCGAAAATGATTTAGAAGTTTCGCAAGCGTTAGCAGCTATTTTTAAATTTATCGGTGAAACGGACAGTCAAATTAAAAAAAGTATTTCAAAAAAAGATCATGGGGAATTACTGCTAGTTTTAAATCTCATCAATCAAATTTTTGATGTTGTGCCTGATGAGCATTATGATCATTTTGGGGAAGAAGCACAAAAGTTAAAGATGAGCCGTGAAGTATTAAGAAAAGAGAAACGCTTTCAGGAAGCAGACGAATGTCGTCAAAAACTTTATAGCCTTGGGTTTCTTGTGTGGGATGAGGCAACTGGAGTGAGCGGAATTGCTCGGATGTGATCAATGAGACAAAAAGGAATGTTTATTACATTTGAGGGCGGAGAAGGTGCGGGGAAAAGCACACAGATTCATTTTGTGGCTTCTTATCTTAGAAAGAAAGGGCGAAAAGTTTTAATCGTTCGCGAACCAGGCAGTACTCCGATCGGAGAACAAATCCGAGAAATTCTTTTAAATCCGAAAAATGTAGAGATATCGGTTGAAGCAGAACTTTTTCTTTATCTTGCAGCACGCGTACAGCTTGTCGACGAAGTGATTCGCCCGGCACTTAAAGAAGGAATAGTCGTGATCAGTGACCGATTTGAAGATTCAACGATTGTTTATCAAGGATATGCAGGCGGCCTGCCTCTTGCCCACTTGAAACAAGTTGCGAAAGCAGCGCGCGGTAAAATTGTGCCCGAGCTTACGTTTCTTCTCGATCTTGACGTGAAGAAGGGGCTTAAGAGAAGCGGAAGACTGGACCGGATGGAAAAAAAGTCACTCGGTTTCCATGAACAAATCCGCAAAGGATTTTTGGCGCTTGCGAAACAAAATTCGAAGCGTTTTGTGGTAATTTCAAGTGATGTTTCCAAACAAGAAGTGCAAAAGAAAATTAAGGCAAAATTAGACCATGTCTTCTCCTGAACTTTTAGATCAAAGAATATTGAGCCAACTCTGTAAACAGGTTGAGTGCGGCAAATGGGCAACCACTTATCTCTTTATAGGAAAAGAACTTGAGAGAAAAAAAGCACTCGCAATTGCTTTTGCCAGGGCTCTTAATTGCAGCAATCAACCTTTCCGTGTCTCTTGCAGCTGTGAAGTGTGCAAAAAGATCGATGCCGGAAACTATCCTGATGTGAAATGGTATGGAGCGGATGAAGAAGTAAATTCCATTAAAATTTCAGAAGTCCGCGACTTTAGAAATTGGCTCAATCTGAAATCTTTTGAAGCAAAAGTGAAAGTATTTATTTTCAATCAAGCCGAGCGCTTAACGGCTGAGGCCCAAAACGCACTTCTGAAAAGTCTTGAAGAGCCGCCTCCGGGAAATGTGATTATATTTTTAGTACCAACAACAAAATCGCTTTTTGACACGATTTCCTCGCGAGCCACACATATTAAAGTCCCGTCTTTTTCTTCAAAAGCAATTCGTGACATTTTGATTCAAAGCGGGGCAGATGACCCGGAAGCAGAATTTCTGGCTCGGATGTCACAAGGCGATCTGGCGCGGGCCAAAGAAGCTTTGGAAAGCAAATGGTTTCAGGAAAAGAACAAATGGATGGATGCCCTTCTCAAAAGTCCTATTTCTTTTTTGGACGAATTCCACAGCGCATCCCGGGATGAAATTTCTCGCGTGTTTGATTTTTTAATTGAATGGACAAGAGATCTTCTGGTGTTTCGTGCCACCGAGAACTACGAAAACCTTATTCATCTGGACCGCTCAGAACTTATCAGTTCAGTTGTTTCCAAACATGATTTTGAAACCATTTTGGAGCTTCTTGAGGAGCTAAGTCAAATTAGGAAATCGATTGATGATTATGCCAACCAAAAACTAGTTCTGACTCAAACCGAAGTTTTATTGGAACATTTTTTAAAACCATGATGAAACCATTTTATATTACAACACCGCTTTATTACGTGAATGCGAAACCTCATATTGGGCATGCCTATACCAATATTCTTTGCGATACGTTTGCTCGTTTTCACAAACTTCGGGGCGAAGAAGTATTCTTCATGACTGGAACGGATGAGCACGGAACCAAGATTGATAAGGCAGCGCAGGAATTAAGCAAAGAACCAAAAGCCTATGTGGATGAGATGGTTCCTAAATTTAAAGAACTTTGGAAACTTTTGGGAATTGAATACGATTATTTTATTCGAACGACGGATCAGAATCACAAAAAAGTAGTAGCCAACGTACTTCGTGAGCTTGAACAAAAGGGAGAAATTTATAAAGCCAGCTACAAAGGCTGGTATTGTGTTCCTTGCGAATCGTTTTGGACGAAACTTCAGCTGGTTGAAGGGAAGTGTCCCGATTGTCATCGCGAGGTCCAGGAACTTAAAGAAGAGAATTACTTTTTCAAACTTTCCAAGCATCAGGATTGGCTCATTAACTATATTACGGATCATCCTGATTTTGTCCGCCCTGAAATAAGAAAGAACGAAATCTTAGGGTTCCTGCGTCAACCGCTTGAAGATCTTTGCATTACACGGCCTCGTGCGCGCCTGGCCTGGGGAATTGATTATCCCACTTCGAAAGATCATGTGGTTTATGTTTGGTTTGACGCGCTGATTAATTATGTAAGCGGTATCGGTTTTACAATTGATGAGAAGAAATTTAAGAAACTTTGGCCCGCCGATGTTCATATCGTCGGAAAAGATATTCTCCGTCATCATACGGTTTATTGGCCCATCATGCTTAAAGCGATGGGAATTGAAATGCCAAAGACCATTCTCGCACATGGCTGGTGGACAATGTCCGGTGCAAAAGTTTCCAAATCAAGAGGTAATGCCGTTGATCCCATAGAACTTTGCAAGAAATACAGCGTGGATGCATTCAGGTATTTTCTTCTTCGGGAAGTAACGCTTGGTTTAGATGGGGCATTCTCTGAAGATCTATTGGCTGAACGTTATACAAGCGACCTTGCTAATGATTTAGGTAACCTTTGGTTCCGTTTGGCCTCTATGCTTGAAAAGTACTTCTCAAAAACGATTCCTAAAAGTGCCGCTTTATCCAAAACAGATCCGCTCATTGGAAGCGCTTGGAGTCTTTTTGGTAAGGTCGATCAGGCCATGCAACAATATGACCCTCGAGAAGCCCTTGCTGCTATTTGGCAGGTGATCACGCTTTGCAATCAGTTTGTCGAAGAGAAAAAACCATGGGTGCTTGCGAAAGATCCTGCCAAAAAAGAGGAACTTGGCCAGGTTCTTAGGAACCTTGCCGAATGCGTTGCGCACATTGCAGTTTTGCTACGTTCTTTTCTACCGGAAACAGCCGGAAAAATTCTTGAAAGACTTCATTTGCCCGTCGATTGGGACATCGCAAACAGCAAGGATTTTGCGAAACCTTTCCTTAAGGAAGGAGTAACGATTGAACGTGGAGAAGCCTTGTTTCCGCGGCTGGATGAGGAAAAAGCAGTAAAATGAATTTTGTTGATACGCACGTCCATCTTCANTTCCCAGATTTTCAGGCCGATTTCAAAGAGGTCATCGAACGAGCCAGGCAAGCAGGCGTTCGATTCTTTGTCAATGTCGGAACCGATCTTAAATCTTCCAAAGAAGCCATTGCGATTGCAGAAAAATATGATTTTGTTTACGCAACGGTTGGAATCCATCCACATGATGTCGAACGGGCTACTCCGGAAGAGATGTGTCAGTTGGCAGGACTCGCCAAACATCCAAAAGTTGTTGCGATTGGAGAAGTCGGGCTTGATTTTTACCGGAATTTATCGCCTGAAGATACACAACGGAAATTAATCGTTCAATTTTTTGAAATGGCGAAACAAGCGGATTTACCTCTTGTACTTCATATTCGGGAAGCTTACGAAGCTATGGTCGAGCTCTTAAACGCACATTTCACGCCGCCGATTCGGGCCGTGAGCCATTGCTTTTCGGGAACGTCTGAGATTATGGGAATCTTAGTTGAGCTCGGCCTTTTCATTTCTTTTGCAGGTCCGGTAACGTATAAGAAAAATGATGTTCTTCGAGAAGCAGTTCAGGCCTGCCCCGAAGACCGGATCTTGATCGAAACTGATGCGCCATTTTTAGCGCCGCAGGCTCATCGGGGAAAGCGCAATGAACCCGCTTTTATGATGGAAACGGCCCGCTTTATTGCAGAGCTTAGGGGAATTTCAATTGAGAAATTAAGTCAAATTATTTCCAAGAATTCGGAAGCTCTTTTTGCAAAATCCTTTCAGGATAAACCATGAAATCCATATTCATTGAAATCATAAACCTGTTTCGAAAGGAGAAGCTTTATTCTTTTCTTCTCATCCTTATTTTAATTTTTTATGTAACCGTTTTCTTCATACACAAAACTACCGCAACAAAGAATCAAGTTCATAACGAAAA